>OMKS01000594.1_pt1 | contig 33866 bp, 27 predicted proteins | sample 1674721 | NCBI WGS metagenome assembly OMKS01 (sample SAMN06264996, study PRJEB25208) | sediment metagenome | isolation source: hot spring sediment | place: USA: California | collected 2014-09-02 | reverse complement strand
TCTCGTGGGCTCGGAGATGTGTATAAGAGACAGATATATACTACTTCAGCAGTGCGATTCTCGTTCGCGCCACTCTGTCGCCGCAACGGAGAACCGCGAAATATATTCCGCTGGCCGCTCTCGCGCCGTTATCTGACGTGCCGTCCCAAACGACGCTGTAGAATCCCGGCGCCACATATCCATCGGCGAGGGCGGCAACTTCTCTTCCCGAGATGTCGTAAATCTTCAGGTCGATGTTCCCCGGCTCGTCTATCTCGATTTCGAACTTACACGCCGCGTTGAACGGATTCGGCGATGCCGAGAGCGCGAGCTGTTCCGGAAGCCTATCCTTCGTCTCCTCGACGAACGTGAAGTCCGTGCCCAAGAGGAAGTTAAGCACTGCCGCGACAACATGTTGCCTCGTCGATGGGGGGGGTCCGTCGTTCATCGCGCCGATATAGACGCTCGAGAGCACCGTCCGCCAGTTGTAGCGGCTACGGTAGAGCATGCGAAGATTGCTAATCATCGGCGAGGGATGTTCCTGCGAGAACATCGCGAATGAAACGCCCTCCGGCAGATAATCCACATCGAACTCATCGATGCGCTGGTCGGCGACGCCTTGGAAATCGTAGCTCACATGGACAACGCCCTCGGTGAAGAAGGATGTGTTCTCTCCCAGTAGTGAAAGAACATTGCCATCGTTGCGTGAGTAGCCATCTGCGACATACTTCGCGCCGAAGAACTCGAAAAGATTCTTGCGTTGCGGCGGGCTGGAATCCCTGCCGAAGTCGTATGCGAAATCGGCACCCTCGGTATATACGCGACCTCCGGCGGCGATATACCGCGAGAGGTTGTTCACGCTCATGTTGTTGGGAACGGCATCGACTTCGTCGTCCACACCGGTGATGAGGAAAATCGCGCGATAGGCGAATAAATCTCTATCGCCGAGGTTCTCGTCCTGTCCGGTCACCTCCACCTCAAGGTCGCCGAAGGCGCTTATTCTCTGGCGCAGGAACTCCGCTTCGTCTATCGTGCCTTGATTGGCGAGAAGCGCGCCGTTGTCGTAGTCCCAAATGAGAACATCCGGCGAGGTTTCCTCCGGGTTAAGCCAAACCATGAGCGGGCCGACCTTCTCGCTCTCCCCCTCGGTATAGACTGCCGATGCGAGATAGTTATACGGCAGATAGTTGAAAAGCCCCCACTCGACAAAGTTCCGGTATGGCGCGGGGACGTAGCCAACGAGAGTATCGCCGCCGCCGAAAGCGAGACGGCGGTAGATGTTATATCCCTGAAGGGTAAAAGGACTCGACTCCGGAGCATCCCACGAGAGAATGATGCGGTTGCTGTAAGTTCCCCTTCCTGCGAGGTTGCGCGGGGGCGGGAAGTTGGTCAGTCGATTGAGCAGGGCATCGAGAGTGTCCTCGGGCGCGAATAGCGCGAAAGATGTGTCGTGGGTCTCGTATCCCTCTCTGCTCATGCGAACCTCGTATTCGCCATAAGGCACTCCGGAGATGAGATAGCCGCCGCGCATGTTAGTGAATACCGGCGGAATGCCCGTTCCCAAAAGCTCAACTTGTGTGCCGGAGAGGTTCGGCGGATCGTCCGAGAGCTGGATAGTCCCGACAATTTGGCCGATTTGCCGCACGAGAAGGAAGTTCTCCTCGACAACGGGTTCGTCGATTGTCACAAGACGGCTCTGCGGGACATAATTCGCCAACGAAACATGAATCATGCGCTCGCCATAGGGCACCTCCTCGAGGGAGTAGAAGCCATCGCCGTCTGCGAAGGTCGTGTCGTCGCCGAGAATGACCATCGCGCCCACCGGCTCGCCGCCATCGGCACAGGAAACATGCCCAAGAACTGTCGCCCAAGCCGGCTCGATTGGCGTGAGCACTGGGTCGTATTCGGTGTTCTCGAGAATTGCGAGCCTATGCTCGTCGGAGTGGTAACCTTCGAGCGATGTGATTACCGTCCACTCGCCTGGCTCGATTCCGCAAATCTCATAGACGCCGTCGGCGTTCGTAATCGCGTTCAGCTCCTCGGAGAGCCATACCAGCGCGCCCTCGAGCGGGTTCTCCTCGTCATCATAAACCGTGCCGAAAAGGCAATATGTGGGCGGAATCAAGCGTCTGAAGTTAATGAAAAATATCCCCGGCGTGCCGATTTCGAAATGGTCGTCGGTGCGCATGTTATGCCAGACCGTGTCGCCGCCGACCCACCAAGCATAGCGGAAATGGCCGTCCTCGGGAAGTCCCTCCGGGTTCCACGAAATCCAGTTGTCAATCTCATCGCTGACTGCTACGCGCTGAATGCTCGCTCTCCATGTAATGTTGTCGTCAGCGGAATTGCGAATGTCCCTCGAAAGTTGTCCCCACAAGGGATCATCTATCACGAAATATCCGAAGGGCATATCTCCCGGAGGCGCGGGAGGCTGTTGCTGGTCGAGGCCATAGTCGAAGCCGTCCGTGCCCTCGGAGTCCGCGCCAAACTGAAGCCTGAAGTGGCGGAGCGGATCGCCCGGGGCGTCCGTCCACACGAAAAGCGTTTCCACCCATTCGGGCGTCATGAAGTAGCCCGTCACGAAATTCCATGTCCGTTCCGTCCAGTTCGGCGGATCGGCCATGTCGGAAACGGATAGCGTCACTGTGACGTTCTGGAGGGGATCGAAGTCCTCCGGCGGAATGTAGCGGACGAAAGTTGTTTCTGCATGAGTCGAGATCATAAGGCTAACCGTGACGTCGATGCCATCGACCGTCATCGCTATCGAAGCGGGATCCACGCCGCTCTCGAGGTCGATAATCCCCGCGCGAATGTGTGTGGATATCGCAACGCCGGTTTCGCCGTCTTCGGGGTCGGTGAACACCACTCGCGGCGGCGTGACATCGCCGGTCGGAGTGATAACTTTTATCCAAGCCTGCCGCCCCGGGCCAAACTCGATATGGTCAATGTCCCGCATATTTTGCCATTCCCAATCCATCGGATAGACGCCCGGGAAGGTCGGGAATATGAAGAAATCCTTATCGGCGGCCAAGTCTGCGGGATTCCAGCGAAGTCCCTGCGCGTCGTCGTAGTTGCCGAAGCGGACAATCCACTGCTCGAAAGGCGTTTCCGACGAGCGAATATCCCGCGTGAGCATTGTGAATATCGGATATTCGGGGTCGTTAAGCGGGAAGTAGGCATAAAACAGCGATGGCGGTGCCATAGGGAAAATGATATCAAGGCCAACATCCCAACCGGCACTGGCATCTGCGTCGCCGCCGAAGAACAAATCGACGAACTGCGTATCCGCGCCGGCAATATTGTATGCAAATAGCGGCACTTCCCAGTCCACCGGACTAATCGAATAGCTCGTCCTGAACGAGATGACATCCGATGCTGAGTTCGGCTCGTGCGCGTTGTCCTCCGCGCTCGCCACGACCGAAATCCAAGTTTCCCCCGGAAGCGGCTCGGCGGGAACATAGTGAACGCGGTAGCCATTGGCTATCGGTGCGAGGGCTATCTCGGCGGTGACATCCACGCCGCCAATTAGAAGCTCGATGCTCGCGGGGTTGATTCCGCTTCCCTCGTCCGTCACGTCAAACCAAATCTCCGACCTGACGGAAACTCCGGTAGCGCCGTCTGCCGGATGCCAGTTCGAGAACACCGGATCATCAGACGGATAGTATCCATCGGGCTGGTGAACAATCTTCAGCAATTGAGCGGGCATGAACTCCAGCCCACCGACGTTCTTCATGTTAGTCCAAGTCTCGGGATCTTCACCGGGATAATGCGCGGTGATGAAGAAATCGCCGGCCGGAAGCTCTGCAGGTGCCCACGTTGCGAGAAGCGGCGCGTCATGAGTGATGAAGTGCGCAATCCACATCGTGCTGTCGCCGTCGTCGGGGCGGATATCGCGATATAGCATCGTCACATAGGGATTCTCCGGGTCGTGCATAGAAAAATAAGCGTAAGGCCCGGAAGGCGGTGGAATCGCGAGAATATCATCCTCGTCGTCCAGAAAATACTCTGCTCCATCCAGCCGACCAAAGGTCAAAGCAAACGAATGGCCACCGCCGGATAGCGTCAGCGTCGCCGTCCAAGGCTCGGCCAAACACGCCGCCGCCAGAACGAACAGACAGAAGACAACCACTTTCGTCGAATTTCTCATTTTGCCCCCTTCATAAGGGTGGAAATTGAAATAACGATAATACAGGTTTTGGGTTAATAAGTTTAGGATGCGACTAACAACATGGACGCGAACACCATCATCCATATTTTATCACACCATTAAAACTAAATCCCAACACCTGTCACCTAACAACAATAAAAACTATCAAAAAGGGGGGCGTTAAGCCCCCCGATAAATGGCGCTACTTGAGAAGAATCATTCTCTTGGTGATGTCGCCGGCATCGCCCTTGAGGCGATAGAAATACACGCCGGACTCGACTTCTGCGCCGGAGAAGTCCCTGCCGTTCCAGCTCGTCTTGTGCGCGCCGGAGATGAGCGTCCCGCTGACCAGATTCGCCACGCGCTTGCCCATCAAGTCATAGACGGACAGGTCGTAATCGCCCGCACGCGACACCTCGAAGTAGATGTCCGTTGCGGCATTGAACGGGTTCGGGAAGTTCGGGTAGAGGGTCATCTCGCCCGGAAGCGATTGCCCCTTCTCCGAAATCGTGGGGTTGACGCCAAAGCCGTCGAGAATCTTCTGCAAGAATCCAGCTTTGCTCCCGCCCAACGGAATGTCTATCATTCCGCCGAGATACACGCTTTGGACATAAGTCTTGGATGTCGCCGTGCTTCTCCATACGCCCCTGCCATTGGTGGCGTGGGGCATCGGGCTGAAAATCTGCGACCAAAGCACCGTCGTTGCGCCGCTAGCCATCGAATGCTCGAACTCGTCGATTCCGAAGTCGGAAATAGTGCCCAAGGAATACTCGACTGTATCGCTAAGGGCGAACAGCGGGGGCGCGCCCGTTAGCTCGCGGACATTGCCTGTATCCAAACTGGCAATTCCGGGATCGGAGAAACTCACACCGAAGTGCGAATACAGCGAATCATATTGGTTCGAAGCATAGCCATGGCCGGAGAGAATTTGCATAGCATCGGCGCCCTCGATGAAGAGTTTTCCGCCGTTGCGGAGATAGTCATCGAGCTTGCGCCACTCCGGGCCGCGCATCCGAGGGCCGAGCCAGCCCCATGCCGACAGCGGCGACCACGAGATAACTATGATGTCGAACATCGGATTGTCATCGTCATCTACGAAGAAGTAGCCATACAGCCTCTCCTGCTCGCCGGTAATCATCAGCGAATCGCCGGTGAATCCCGCTGAGCGAAGGAGCGTTGCCATCGTGTCCGATGCATCCCAGTCCCAGCCGAGAGCGTCCAACTGCGGGCCGCCGCACCAGTCGATAAGAAGGACGTTCGTCCCCGCCGGAGGATTGCGGTTGTAGCCTTTGCCGAGGACAGAAAGTCCGCTCTCTCCGCTCGGATAAACCGCGGTCATGCCGTAATAGTAGGTGACATCGTGAATGTCGTCCATGTCGAGGTAATACGGCGCGGTGTCGGGCAATGTCGTCACAAGTTCCGCGACGGAGACATCCGTGAACGGCGCAGTGTGGCGATAAAGCTTATATTGTGTCGGCGATTCGGCCGGTCTCGTTCTCGGAGCCGGAGCCGAAGTGACGGAGTGAATATCGATGTTCGGGCCTTCGAGCGATTTTGGGCGGAAGTTCATCTCCGCGAGTGCTCTTGCGGCCTCGGGATTGCTCCTCTGGGCGGTGCGAAGCTTCTCGCGGTCCATGCCCGGGCGAATGAAATCGCCATCGGCGAGGCGCGCCCCGCCACTGACATAGCACTCGATTGCGAAATCGCCATCGGCCATATCCACGTTGTCGCCCTCCCAGCTCCAGCTGGAATCACCAGCATTGTGAACCCACGCCAGCGTGTCCGGTGATGTGTAGTCATACATCACATAGAGAACATCGGTATCGGTCGGGTCGTGCCAACCGACGAAGAAGACATCGGTGCCGACGGTCACGCCGCCGGGGATATTCACATAAGCCCATCCCCTCGATGTGTCTGTCATGGCCACAGTCGAAGACCAGATAACTGCGCCCGGACCGCCGGTCGATGGGTCTTGTGCCCAAACGTGAATTCTCGAGTTATTGCCATAGGAGAACGGGTGCATGGCGAAGCGAAGCCTCGAAAGCGTCATTCCGTCGCGCGGCGCAACGAATGGCATGGCGTATCCTCCGCCTGCCCAACCGTATCCGTAGTATATCGAGAAGCCGCCCCAGCGCGTGTCGCCATAACCACGAGCGGAACAATGCGCCAGCTTGACGGTATCCGCCTGCATCGGCGGATCCCAGGTGACGAGATTGAAAGCTCCGGGCCAAATAGGCCTCGTCGTCCCCTGAACATTCGACGGCGGATTGAGATAGACCGAAGCCTCCTCCGCCAACATTCTGGAGATGACGACATCGTCGGAAACCAACAGCGTTGTGTCCCATGTCTCGTAGCCGGCTTTGCTCGCCGTGAGCGTGTATCCGCCTTCGGGCACATCGGGGAAGGAGAAGTATCCCGCGCCGTTGGTGGTTCTATTTTGGTCAAAGCCCATGCCGTCGGAGAGGTGAACATTCGTCCCAGAGTGAATAGTCATGCCCTCAAGCGTGATAGTCCCGGTCACAGAGTATGAACTGGTAATCGGGAAGAGGATGAAGTCCACGCCGGTGGTATCCGCCGAGAATGCGAAGGTATCCACTTTTGCCTCGAAACCGCTGTGGGAAGCCTGAACTCGAACCGTCCCGAACTCCACGCCGCCGAGGAAATAGCTCCCAGATGCATCGGTAGAGGTGGTGACACCGGAAGCCAACTCGGTGACGACCGTGCCGGAATGGTCTATCTCGCCATCGAGAATGACCGTGCCGGCAATGCTTCCGCCGGATGCGGGGAAATGGAAATCGTGCACCTGATCGACATCGAGGACGATGTCGAGCGAGTCGGCTCGCCCATCCCATGCGAGAACATACATAGTATAATCACCTTCCGGCGCACAGACCTCGTAATATCCGCTGGCGTCGGTGGTGTCGTGATACGCGCCGATAATGACAATCGAGCCGGAATGGTCGGTCTCGCCGCCGAGCGTCACATGGCCTTCGACGCAATAAGTAGTGACAACCGTGTCGCGCGTCCTGAAGCTCGAAGTCCCACACGCGTCGTTGCCGTGAATATCCGCGGCGCAGACCCTGCAAGTGATAGTCGAATCCAGCGGGAGGGTTATCATGCCCATAGTCGAGGCAGAAATCCTCTTGCCGCCGGGGATGTCCGTTATCGTAAGGAACATGCTTGGCACATCGAAGCCCGCCACATTGAGCGTGATGCTCGACTCGTCGATGGGCGAGGCGTCGATAGCGTCAACCGAGAAATAGCTCGTCGTCTCGGGGACGTCGGTGGCGCCATCCGGCGGATGCCAATTCGTGAAGTGCGGCGGAATAGTATCGACATCGGGAACAGTGCGCACAAAGCGCATCTGGACGTAGTTCATCATGCCATTGCCGGTAATCGATGAGACGGTTCTCATGTTCTGTGCGGAATCCCAATCCACAAGCGTGCCAATAAAAGCCGTGTCAATTTGGAAATTCCCATCAGGCGGAAGAAGCGAAGGGTCCCAAGAAACGACAACATTATCGGTGAAGTCCGCACCGCTCCAGTTTATCGTCCAAATAATAGTATCGTCGTATGCGCTTCTGCCGTCGGTGAGAAGCCTCGGAATATAGGGATATGACGGATCATCCAGCGGGAAAGTGACATAAAGCCCGCCCATGGGCGGCGGCGGCGCGGCCCTATCCACAACGATTGTATCGGTGCCGATAACAACCGAAGAATCGTATAAATCGGAACCATGTATGCTCGTGTGAGCTAGGACAGTTCTTACCGTATCGGGGTGAGTATATGCCGAAATTGGAATAGCCCACTCCTGCGCAAACGCTGAAAACGCAAGCGCCATAACCACTGCTACGAGAACAGATAGTCTGTTTCTCATTTTACCTCCTGCTTGAAGTTTTGCTTTAATCGTAGTTTCATACATACCATATTTGTAATAATTTAAGCCTAATAAGCTAAAATGTCAAGGATATTTATTACTTATATCTCTACTTCCCTGCCCCCCACAAAACCTTTAACTGCGATGAATTCGACTTGGCGCAAGTAGCTTATTGCTTTTTCGTTTTTTCTTCCGAAAAAGCAATTCGGTTGAGTTGAACAGCGTGAACTATCGACGAAGAAGGAGCCTCCTCCTGTTTTCTGAAAACTAACATACCCCAAATGTAATAAGTTGTTTAAGCGTTCTCTGAAGGGCAAATAATTAAAATCGTCTCTATGGTATCGGATGAGATTACTCATTATAGTATAGCTCTGAAGTGGATACCAATTCTATTTTCAGGTCAGTTTTAGTGTTGAGTAGGGTTGACATCGTTAAAATTGATACGTATATTATTATGGATTATATTTTAATTCAACCAAGGAGGTCAAATGAATCGGGCTTTGTTGATTACGTTTGCGTTAATCTTATTTGCCCTGGCCGCTTTCGCGAACAACGAAGTGGTCAATCCCGTTTTACTGGGTGTTAATCTGCCGGTTTACGGTCGCCCCATTAACGTAGATTACACACACAGTTTTTCGCCCATGGGAATCTGCACGATACCGCCCTTTCCGCCGTTTCACGATCTTGACGTGTATATTGCTGGCGATACCTATTATGAGATGCAACATAATAGCACCAAGGGCAGGAATATTGCTGTGGATCCAGATGGCGGCGTCCATATTGCATGGACAGACGGAATCACTCCGACATATACCCAGAGGCGCGCGAAGTATAATTACTTCCATATCGACTCTGTCAGAGCCGGCGATCCAAGTTCGGGCTGGGTCTGCGGTTTCGATGGCGCGCAGGCTGATGGCCGCGATCGTGCGGGATTTGTTAATGTCTCCGTGAATGATTACAGCACGGTCCCGACCGTAGCGTATCACGATAATCGCGGAACGGAAAACTTGAAGAGCAACGCGGCTTTCGACGCCATGTATTACGTCACCGGCGGGGCTAACCGTTGCGTCTTCCTTCAATCCGAAGTGGGACCGGATCCTTATTACGTGCCGGAATGGCCGACTTTCGACTGCGTAGCAATTTGGCCGAAAATTGCCCAGCTCGACACCACTGTTTTCATGGTGAGCACCTGCTCCAACTCCTCTGACACAATTCCCGCAACGGGCGAAGAGGTTGGCCAGAGAGTGATCTATTATCGCGGTTTCGTAAAAGATGTTGCCTCTGTTCCTCAATTGGTTTTCGAGCCGCCTATCGAGATGGTAGATGAGCAGACCGGCATCACTTGCGATTTGGCCGCGTGGTCAGGTGAAGGCCGCACCGAAGTGGCGATGGCATTCATCAGCAGAGATCAGGACATCGTCGCCGATCCTTTCTATTGCGACGCGCCTAACTATTACACGACGCTATACGATGCCGCGACAATCATGGTTCGCAGGTCCCAAGACCTCGGCGAGACGTGGTCGCCGGAGTATTACATCACCGAGCCTTACCTTCATATTTACTCGGACTATCCCGACAGCATCTATCTCGGCTGGGAACTGGACTCCTCGGTGACACCGCCAGAGACAGTTCATGTTTACCGTCCAGTCTATGGCCGTCCGACGGATTTCAACATCACTTATTCCCCCGAAGGCAAGCTTCATGCTGTATGGGGAGAGTTCCTAATGTCGCCTCACGAGGGCTGGGAGACTTCCACAGAAGCTCCTTGTTCTGTTGGCGCATGGCGTAATATTTCGGTTATTTGCCATTGGGACGAAGAGCGCGGTGTCATCGACACTGTTACATACGATCCGATGTGGCTGTTCAGACCGCCCGCGGACTACAGGCCAGAAACTACGCCTATAAGCCAGAGCGGCCCGAGCCACGAGCCGCAGGTAACAGTCGATGAAGACGGGAACGTCTTTGTTTTCTGGCATCAGCGCTGGTCGGAGTATTGGTGGTGCGATCAAGAGACTCTCTTCATCGATAACTCTGCGTTGAACTACCCCAACAGCGAGATTTACTGCGCGGTGTTCAGCCCGGACAGCGGCTACTGGTCGGATCCTCTGAACATCTCCAATACGTTCACTCCCGGCTGTAGCACCGGCTCGTGCTGGTCGGAAATCGAGCTGACCGTCGCCGACCGCGTCGATGACCATGTTCACTTGATGTTCATCATCGACAAGTGCGCAGGGGTTTACATCCACGAATTCGGTGAAGTGGCACTCGCAGATGTCGCTTATATGCGCCTGCCGAGACACGACTTGGTTCGTGCGGCATATAGCGGAGGTTTGATTTCCGATACTACGCACATCTCAGAGAGAGATATGCCCACGATGCCGAAGGACTATCGCCTTGGCTCGGCATATCCGAACCCGTTCAACGCGGCGACGGCCTTCTGGTTCGACACCTACAAGCCCGGACACTACACCGTCGAAATTATCGACGTCACGGGCAGAATGGTCTCGAAGATTCACGACGGCGATCTTGATATCGGCCGCCGCAGGTTCGTTTGGGACGGCATGTCCGACAACGGTTGGTATGTCCCGAGCGGAACATATTTCCTCCGCGCGAAGGACGCCGACGGCAACTTCTCAACGCGTAAGGTGACTTTACTTAAGTAAGGTCATTCCATACTGATGAAAAACCGGTCGCTTGCGGCCGGTTTTTTATGTGACCGAGAGCACTCCGAAATGCGCAAATTGTCCTTGCAAAAAAAGTTTTAATCTCCATATTCCGTGGACGTCGGGGGAATTTCCCCGAAATACACAATACATAACCGAGGAGGTATCATGTCGTTTGTTCCCTACAGCAAGAGAAAATATGAGCCGCTTGGCCCGAAGAGCAAGAAACTAATAGAACGCATCGACCGCCACAGCGCGACGAACTATTCGCCCTATCCCTTTGTCGTAGAATCCACGGATGGCGCGTATCTCATCGACCCCGACGGCAACAAGGCGCTCGACTTTTTGTCGGCATACTCTGCAGTTCTCAAGCATCGCCACCCCGGTGTCATCGAGGCCGTGAAGAAGGAAATGGAGTCCGGCTCGGACTTAGTCTCGCGGGCGATTTATAGCTCGCGCTTCGCGGATTTCGTCGAGATTGTCCACGAGATTACCGGATACGAACGCGTTCTGCCCAAGAGCGACGGCGGTTCGGCCACGGATTCCGCCATCAGCGGCCTGCTGATGCACGGCGGGGAGCGGGGAATCGCAAATCCCGAGGTCATCCTAACCAAGGATTATTTCCACGGCAGGACATGGATTTTCTCGTCGAACGCGACCTTCGATCCGGATCAGGCTGGGCGTCGCGTGCCGAAAGCTCCCGGCGTCGTCGTGGTCGATGACACGGTGGAGGCCATCGCCAACGCGATTAACGAGAACACGGTCGGCGTTTTCATCGAGCCGCACAAAGGCGAGGGCGGCCCGCTTTTCTCGAACAAAGAATATTTCTTGGGCATCCGCAAGCTCACCCGCGAGAAGGGCATTTTCTTCGGCGCGGACGAAATCCAAACCGGCCTCGGCCGTTGCGGTTATTACATGGCGTGGCAGGAATACGGCGAGGAGGCGCGTCCGGACTTCGTCACGTTAGGCAAGGCTCTCGGCGGTGGCATCATTCCGGTCTCCGCTGTGGTCGGCACGGATGAGTTCATGCGCATCTACACCCCCGGTTGCGACGGAAGCACCTTCGGCGGCTACCCGCAGGCGTGCGCGGCGGCGGTGGCTTCGCTGAAATACATCCGCGACGAGGGCATCTGCGATATTGCCAAAGACTTGGGCGATTATTTCGTGAAATCCCTCTCCGGCATCGACAATATCCACGTCGAGAACCGCGGCCTGCTAATCCGTGTGGAGATAAAGAACGCGGACTCGGCCAAGCCAGCCTGCCTCGAAATGCTTCTCGGCGAGGGCAGAAACCCGCGCGTCTTCATGAAGCACGGCCACACCAACGAAGAAACCCGCACGGCTTACACCCGCATCGCCCCGCCTCCCGGCGCGATGACGAAGGCGCTAATCGATGAGGCGGTGGAGAAAACCATCGCTCCGGTTCTGCGTCAGGCTTCGGAGTAGGGCTAACGCCCATCCATCAAGTAAAAACGGGACGGCTATCCGTCCCGTTTTTCTTTTTGAAAAAATAAGCCAGCCTAATTTTCTGAAGATTTATCTTGCAAATTGATACAATATTGGCATTATCTCTTGTTAATCATCAGGAGGAATAATGAGCAACGACAAGATGGACGGATATAGCCCCGACCCCAAAAAAGCCGCAATCGAGACGCAGTTTGCAATCTCGAACGCGATGAAGAAAATCAAGCACAAGATTCTCGTGCTGTCCGGCAAGGGCGGTGTGGGCAAATCGACGGTGGCGGTGAATTTGGCATACGGCCTCGCGCAACTCGGAAAGCGCGTCGGGCTTCTTGACATCGATATCCATGGGCCGAGCATCGGCAAAATGACCGGAATCGGCGACGCACACCTCTTCTCCAACGAGAAAGGCCTCATCGAGCCTATCGAGGCAGGCGGCGTGAAGATAATAACAATGGCGTCGCTTCTTAAAGAACTTGACGCGCCGGTGATTTGGCGCGGGCCTATGAAGATGAAGGCAATCGACCAGTTCTTGAGCGAGGTCGATTGGGGAGAGCTGGATTTCCTCGTAATCGACTCGCCCCCCGGCACCGGCGACGAACCGTTGAGCATTATTCAACGCTTGCCCGACATGAGCGGCGCGGTGATAGTCTCGACGCCGCAGGAGGTCGCCGTCATGGATGCCCGCCGGACGATTTCGTTTGCACGTCAGTTGGGCGTGCCAATTCTCGGAATAATCGAGAATATGAGCGGCTTCGTTTGTCCGCATTGCGGCGAAGTTTCCGAAATCTTCAAAGTCGGCGGAGGCGAAAAGGCCGCGAGCGAGATGGAAGTCGATCTTCTTGGAAGATTGCCGCTGGAACCGTCAATCATGGCATCATCGGACAAGGGCGAGTCTTTCGTAGTCGGAAAAGACAGCACCTCGAAGGCCGTTATGCAGGAGATTGTCAAAGAAATCGTGTCGAAACTCCAATCCTAATTTGGCAAATTAAGCCTCGCATTCGCTTCGCCCATATATTGGGGAAGCTAAGGTAACGCTGGTGCAAAGCCTACTCGTCAATCTCGAAATCGATTTTTTCGGTCTCGACGCCCTCCGGCGGAACGCCCTCGTCCATGAGGAGGAAGTATGCGTCGTAAAGGTTCGCCTCAAGTTCGTCGAGGGACTTGCCTTGGTTGAAGAGGCCGGGAATCTCGATAATTCGGCCGACAAACCAGTCGTCCTCGCGCCAATATTCGAGCGTGTATTTTTTAATCATTGTGTTCCTTCGATTTATTGAGTTTTTCGACAGCATCTCTCGCGGCGGCCTTCTCGGCGGCCTTCTTGCTGGGGCCTTTTCCGCGCCCAATTTCCCTGCCCTCGCCGAACACCGCGACCTCGAAAGTGCGCTTATGGTCGGGGCCGGATGAGTCGAGCGTTCGATATTCCGGCTGTTTGCCGCGCGCCTGCATCCTCTCGAGAAGCATGCCTTTGAAATTGACATGGCTATCCGACTCGAGGTGCTCATCTATGTCGATTAAGTGATTTCTCTCGATGAACTTGCGAGCTGAATCGATTCCGCCATCGAGAAAAATTGCGCCGAGCAATGCTTCGTATGCGTCCGCGAGGATTGAAGTCTTGCGCCTTCCGCCGGACTCGTGCTCGCCAACCGACATCTTCAGAGCATCGCCGAGGCCAATATCGCGCGCCTTCTGGGCGAGGAATTTGCCATTGACGAGAACTCTGCGCATCTCGGTAAGCTCGCCCTCATCGGCGATGGGGAAGCGCCGAAAAAGTTCCTCGGCTGAAATTAGCTGGAGCACCGCGTCGCCCAAGAATTCGAGCCGTTCGTTGGAGTCGATGTCATCGAGATAATCGTCTTCGTTACGCAAAGAGCTATGTGTCAGCGCAAGCGCCAGTAAATCTCGATTTTTGAATCGATACCCGATTCGCCTCTCAAGCTCTGTCTTCTTGAACGCGAAGATGCTCACGCTACATTTTCTTGAAAACGAGGCAACTGTTGTGCCCACCGAAGCCGAAGGAGTTCGACATTGTCGCGCTCGTGTCAATATCGATGGTCTCGGTTATATGGCGAACACCTCGGCAACCCTCGTCGATATTCGTCAAATTCAGTGTCGGCGGCGCTTTGCCCTCGATGAGAGCCTTAATTGCGACTATTCCCTCGACCGCCGCCGCCGCGCCGAGAAGGTGTCCCATCGCGCTTTTGGTAGATGAGATGGGCGGGCCGTCTGCGCCGAAGAGCCTTTCGATTGCCTTGCATTCGGAAATATCGCCGACGGGCGTAGAAGTCCCGTGCGTATTGATATACCCGATTTCCTCAGGAGAGATGTCTGCATCGCGGAGGCATTCTCGCATGACTCGGAATGCGCCATCGCCATCCTCCGGCGGCGCGGTGATGTGGAACGCGTCGGCGGTTGCGCTGTATCCGGCGAGTTCGCAATAAATCTTTGCGCCTCGGGCTTTGGCGTGTTCGAGTTCCTCGAGGATTAGAACGCCCGCGCCTTCGCCCATGACGAAGCCGTCGCGGGAGACATCGAACGGCGAACTCGCTTTCTCGAGAAGTTTGTTGCGGGTGGTCATTGCGCGGTTTTGGCAGAATCCGGCGAAGGAGACGGGCACTATCGGCGCTTCGGAGCCGCCGGTCATGATGACATCCGCCCTTCCAGCGCGAATGGCATCGAAAGCCGTGCCAATCGAATGTCCTGCCGATGCGCATGCGCTGGTTGCCGTGAAGTTGATGCCCTTAAAGCCGTATTTGATTGCCAAAAGCCCCGGTGCCATGTCGGAAATCATCATGGTTATGAAGAACGGCGATACTCGCCGGACGCCCTTTTCGATGAATATCCGGTGTTGCTCTTCGAATGTGCCGATGCCGCCGATGCCGGTGCCGAGGATAATCCCCGCGCGCTCAAGATCGATGTTCGCTTCGAGCAGGCCGGCGTCCTCCATGGCCTCGTGTGCGGCCCAAATCGCGTATTGGACGAAAACATCCATGCGCTTGGCCTCGCGCGGTTCGATTCTTTCGGCAACGTCCCAATCGTCGGGAATCATAGCGGCAATTTGCGTGGCCATCCCCGAAACGTCCCAGCGCTCCACCTTGCGAATAGCAGAACAGCCCTCGATGAGGGCCGTCCACGTAGAGTTCACATCTTTCCCAAGGGGTGAGAGCGCGCCGAGGCCGGTTACCACAACGCGTCGTTTCATACTTCAGCCCTCTTACTTGGCGAGTGAATCTTCGATATATTTAATCGCCTCTTCGACTCTGCCAATCTTTTCGGCGTCCTCGTCCGAAATTTCTATTTCGAACTCCTCCTCGAGCGCCATGATTAGCTCGACCTGATCGAGGCTGTCTGCGCCGAGATCATCCACAAAATGGGAGTTTAGCTCGATTTTCTCGGGGCTAACGCCCAACTTCTCGACGATAATCTCTCTGACTCTGTTTTCGACGGCCATTATCCCTCCATTCGTTATTTGGGAGTCTCCAGCTCTTACAGAGCTTTGACTCCTAACTTCCTGATGCCGGTTTCGTCCTCATGAAGAATAGTATTTATTCTTGCGATTTCCCTGCGAATCTCACAAAGCCTTTTGGGGTTTTGTGGTGTTGTGACAGCGGATTGCATTCGAAGGTTGAAATCCTCTTCGAGCAGTTCGTGCTTTTTCTGGACAAGCTCCTCACGGCTCATTTCTCTAAGTTGCCAAGTTTTAGTAGCGCTCATAGGACGCCTCCGGGGGTTCTCTCTCTGTTCACAAATCGCGTTTTGATGGGGAGCTTTCTCGCGGCAAGCTCGAACGCCCTGCGGGCGATGGCCTCATCAACACCGGCTATCTCGAACATGATTCTTCCGCGCTTGACCACGGCGACCCAGTGATCGGGTGCGCCTTTGCCTTTGCCCATACGGGTTTCGGCGGCGGTTTTCGTGACGGACTTATGCGGAAATATTGTAATCCAAACTCTGCCGGCGCGCTTCATGTGCCTCGTCATCGCGACTCTTGCGGCCTCTATCTGGTTCGCGGTAATCCATCCGCATTCGAGCGCTTTCATGCCATAATCTCCGAAGCTGATTTGGCTTCCGCGAATGGCCATGCCACGCCGTTTCCCACGCTGGGATTTACGGTATTTTGTGCGCTTTGGCATTAACATTATCGGACTCCTTCATAAATTGAGTTGAGTTATGGGAGTTATTAAATTCTCCCCGCTCTCGACTCAAATAACTACTCTTTCTTTTTTCTCGGACGTCTCGGCCTGCCCGGTTTTCTCGGGCCGGATTGCGGAGGCTTCGACTGAGATTGCTTTGAACTTCTTTCCTCATCGAGCGCTTTGTCCCAATAATCGTTCATTCCGCCGAGAATCTCATCATGGAAAATCCAGACTTTGACGCCGACACAACCGGCGGTTGTGTGTGCCGTGGCTCTAGCAAAATCAATGTCTGCGCGGAGGGTGTGCAGAGGGATTCTGCCTTCCTTATATTCCTCCGTGCGCGCGATTTCTGCGCCGCCGAGCCTTCCGCCGCATTTGACTTTGATGCCCTTTGCGCCGAGCCTCATCGCCGACTGAATCGCCCGCTTCATCGCCCTGCGGTGCGAGACTCTGCCTACGATTTGCGAGGCTATGGCATTCGCCACGAGCCGCGCATCGACTTCCGGCCTGCGAATCTCGAGAACATTAAGGCTCACGGTTTTCTCGGTCTTCTTCTCGAGTTGCTCTTTGAACTCCTCGACACGCTGACCGCCCTGCCCGATAACTACTCCAGGCCTCGCGGTGAAGACATTGATAGTGAGGCTCTTGGGGCTACGCAGAATCTCGATTGTGGAAACATCGGCGTCCTTGAGTTCTTTGCGGATGAACTCGCGAAGCTCGATGTCCTCGATGAGGTTCGTGCGATAAGTTGCTTTTTTGGCGAACCATTTCGAGTTCCATGATTTGATTACGCCAAGTCTAAGTCCAGTTGGATGGGTTTTCTGTCCCAAATTTTCCTCCCGCCTCTGCGGTTAATGTCGGGTGTTAGGTATTAGGATTTAGGCGCTTGTCGTCCAAAAACATATACCTTTTGACCCAGATGCTAATTCTTCTTCCTGTCGAGCTCGATACAAATATGGCTCGTCCTATGTTTAAACGGCTTGACTCTCCCCTGAGCGCCAGCTTTGAAGCGCGCCATGGTCGGGCCGCCGTCCACGATTATCCTCGAAATGAAAAGCTCATCCTCATGAAGCGACGCGTCTCCCTCGTTCATTGCGTTAGCGATGGCGCTCTTGAGCACTTCCCCGACAATCTTTGCGCCCTTTTTGTTGACGAAGGGGATTGTCCGGAGCGCTTCTTCGGCGTTTTTTCCTCGCACGAGGTCGGCCACGAGCCGCAATTTATATGGCGAAATCCTAACGAAAAATGCTTTTGCTTTTGCTATCATGGTTTCACCTTAGCCTTTTTTCTTCATCTGAGCGGCTTTCTTGCCGCCGTGTCCGCGGAAGAGCCTTGTTTGGGCGAATTCGCCGAGCTTGTGCCCCACCATATTCTCCGAGATATAGACGGGGATGAATTTATGGCCGTTGTGTATTGCTATGGTATGGCCGACGAATTCCGGCGAGATTGTAGAACGGCGAGACCAAGTCTTGATAACTTTCTTTTCGCCGCGTTCGTTCATCGCCTCGATCTTGAGAAAGAGTTTTTCGTCAATATAAGGGCCTTTTTTGAGCGATCTGGACATAAATCCTCCGTTACCTTGTGCGACGCTTCACGATATATTTATCGGAGCTTTTGTTCTTTTTACGAGTCTTATATCCCTTGCAGGGCTGACCCCACGGGGTGACCTCTCGCTTGTATCCTTTGACCTTACCCTCGCCGCCGCCGTGCGGGTGATCGACGGGGTTCATAACCATACCGCGGACTTTCGGGCGCTTGCCTATCCAGCGTCTCGCGCCGGCCTTTCCGAATACGGTGTTGGAGTGGTCGAGATTGCCGACCTGCCCGAGAGTCGCGTAGCAATCGCGCCTGAAGGAGCGAATCTCGCCGGAGGGGAGCCTCACGAGAACGTTTGCTTTTTCCCTGCCGACTATCTGTGCGACAGCCCCCGCCGAGCGAACGAGCTGGCCGCCTTTGCCGGGCTTGAACTCGATATTGTGAATTCTTGATCCGACGGGGATGCCGCCTAATGGCAGGCAATTTCCCGGGCGAATCTCGGCATCCGGGCCGCTCATAAGTTTGTCGCCGACTTTGATCCCCAGAGGCGCGATAATGTATGTTTTCTCGCCATCGGCATAGTTCAGTAGCGCCAGAAACGCCGAGCGGTTCGGATCGTATTCGATTTGCGCAACCTTCGCCGGAACGCCGTGCTTCTTGCGCTTGAAATCGACAATGCGCATTCTCCGCTTGTTTCCGCCGCCTCTACGGCGCATCGTAATACGGCCGTTGTTGTTTCTTCCGCTAGAGCGCTTGCTTATGTGCAGGAGGCTTTTCTCCGGCTCGGCGCCGGGAGTAAGCTCGCTGTATGTCAGCGTAAGCCTCTCTCGCAGGGAAGGGGTTGTCGGATTGTATTTCTTGATACCCATATTCTAACTCCTATTAGAGTCCCTCGAAGATGTCAATAGTCTCTCCGGGCGCGAGCTGAACAACGGCCTTCTTCCATGCCGGGCGATGGCCCTCGAAACGGCCTCTACGCTTGGGTTTGCCCATGTAGTTCGCTGTGCGAACGCTCAGCACGTGAACTTTGAAGAGCACCTCGACGCTCCGCTTAATGTCCTCTTTGGATGCATCGCGGGCGACTTTGAAGGTGAAGACATTCTCGATTTCCTTATATAAGTTCGATTTTTCGGTCAGCATGGGCTTGACCAGAACTTTTCTCGGGTCTCTCATCTCTTACAGAGCTCCTCGATTTTCTCCAGAGCGCCTTTAGTAGCCATAAATATATCGGCACGAAGGGCTTGGTATGTATTAAGTTCGCCGGCAAACGTCACTTCGACGCCGTCGAGGTTTCTTCCGGCACGGACGAGGTTCATCTCGGGTGAGTTCGTGACGATGAGAACTTTTTTGCCGAGGACGCCCGCATTTTGGAGAACGGCTTTGAGATTGGCAGTCTTGTGGTTGTTTGAGTCGATGTCTTCGAAAACGAAAACGCCTTGCTCGTTGGTTCTGGCCGACAAGACGGATGCAAGGGCGAGCCTGCGCATCTTGCGCGGGAAGGCCTTGCGATAGTCTCTCGGTTTGGGTGCGAAAATAAGTCCGCCGTGCCTCCAGAGCGGGGAGCGAATCGAACCGACGCGCGCCCTTCCGGTGCCCTTTTGACGCCAGGGCTTTCTGCCGCCGCCCGAAACCTCTGCGCTGGTCTTCTTGCAGTGAAGACCGAGGCGCTGATTAGCGAGATAACATTCGACATATTGATGAACCAAGCCGCTGTTAGGCTCGATGCCGAACGCCATCTCCGGCAGTTCTGCAGAGCCTATGTTCTTTCCCTCGCGGTCGAGTAATATTCCCTTTGGCATGACCATCAGCCTTTCTTCTCGATAATAAGATATTCACCCTTCGGGCCAACAACGGCTCCTCTGACAAGGATGAGGTTATTCTCCGGGTCGATGCTAACTATTCTCGAACCGGGGATAGTCACCTTTTTGTTGCCCATTCTTCCGGGCATTTTGACGCCCTTGAAGACTCTCGATGGCGAAGCGGACTGGCCGATGGAGCCGGGCGCGTTCCATTTATTTGACTGGCCGTGTGTTTTCGGCCCTCCGGCGAATCCGTGGCGCTTGCGCACGCCCTGAAAGCCTTTGCCCTTGGAAACTCCGCTCAAATTCACCCTATCGCCGACTTTGAAGTTCTCGACTGTGATGAGCTGGCCGACCGAGTAGTTCTGCGGGTCGTCCACGCGGAACTCGCGGAGCTTCTTATAGACCTTTGTCCCAGCCTTCTTGAAATGGCCAAGCTCGGGCTTGGATATTTTCTTCGTAGTCGGCTCGAAACCGAGCTGAATTGCTGAATATCCGTCCTTCTCCGGCGATTTCACCTGAATTACTTCGCAAGGTCCGGCCAGAAGAATCGTTACGGGAACGGCGGTGCCGTCCTCGTTGAAAATCGTGGTCATTCCGACCTTTTTGCCGATAAATCCGATCATTATATCTCCCAGTTCGTAAATCGGCTAAAGTTATACGATAATCTCGATGTCCACGCCTGCGGGCAACTCGATTTTCATCATCGAATCGACCGTATCTTGGCTGGCCTCGAGAATATCAATCAATCTCTTATGAGTTCGAACTTCGAACTGCTCTCTGCTTTTCTTGTCAACGTTTGTGCTACGGAGGACTGTGAAAATGCGCCTGTGCGTAGGCAGGGGCACAGGTCCAGAAATCCTCGCGCCGGTTCTCTTTGCAGTGTCAACGATCTCCGCAGTGGATCTGTCGAGGATGACATGATCGTATGCCTGCAATTTTATTCTAATTCGCTGGGCCATAAAACCTCCTCCAAGAGGAAAAGTGCCGTTTCTCGGCAAAATCAGAGCACAAAAAAATCAATCCTTTTTCGGGGACGCTTTGATGGCGAGCCTCATCGACCTCGAATCGACTCTCAAGCCGTCCTTCTCGAAAAAAGCTTTCCGATAATAATCCTGAAATCTTCAATGTCAAGGAAAAAAATAATTATTTGCGCGATAAAGAGACATCGTTGATAAAATGATCTCTGTCAACACAAAGGCAACGACCTTCGAATTCTCTCGCCATATAGGCGAAACATCTGAAGCGTAAACAGGAGTTAGCCGAACTCCCTCGGCTTATCTTGAAACTGCTTTCCTTATGTTATATCGATTTGTCAAGCCCACAACTCTGGATTGGGATAAATTGAAAAATGAGGCATGCCTCAAGCATCAGCCGAAAACCCCCAAACAGCTATTTGCGCTTAACTTTGGCGCCTTCGGGGGTGTCGCGGACTTCGAGGCCGGCTTTGGCGAATGCGTCGCGGATTGCATCGGCAGTCGTCCAATCCTTGTTTTGCCGGGCGATTTTGCGTTGTTTGAGTGCATTCTCGATGCTGATAACTTCGCCGGCGAGTTCGATAGTGATTTCTTCGGCTTCGGCCTGTTTTTTAGGCGGAAGAAGTCCCGTCGCGCGGTCGAATCCATGAAGGAAGGCGATTATCTCGTGGGCGTCATCGGTGAAGAGTTTGCCATCGTCACGGAAGCGGTTGACTTCTCTCACAAGCTCGAATACCGCCCCGAGCGCTCCGGAGATGTTGAGGTCGTCGTCCATCGAGGCCTCGAAGTTATCGCGGGCGCGGGTGAGGGCCTCGCGAACCTCCGCTCGTGATTTGCCCTCCGGTGCGGATTCGAGCATATCGCGGAATTCGGCGAGGCGGGAGAGCGCAGTTGTAGCGGCATCCAGCCCCTCGAACGTGAAGTTCAACTGCTGGCGATAATGCGTGGCTATGAGGACATACCTTATCGCGAGCGGGGAGTAGCCTTTGTCGAGTAATTGCCGCAATGTGAAGAAATTCCCCAGCGACTTCGACATCTTCTTGCCCTCGACAATGAGATGCGCGTTGTGCATCCAATATCGAACGAATTGTTTGCCCGTGGCGGCCTCGGACTGGGCGATTTCGTTCTCGTGATGCGGGAAGAGGTTGTCCTCGCCGCCGGTGTGGATATCGAAGCTCTCGCCGAGATATTCCATGCTCATCGCGGAGCACTCGATATGCCAGCCGGGGCGTCCTTTGCCGAGTTCCGTCTCCCAGAATACGTCGCCGTCGGAGTCATCCCAAGCTTTCCAGAGAGCGAAATCGGCGGCCTGTTCCTTCTCATACTCGTCGTTGTCGATTCGCGCGCCGGAGATGTTCTTGTCGATGCGCTTGCCGGAGAGCTTGCCGTATTCGGGGAATTTATCGATTGAATAGTATATCGAGCCGTCGGCACCGCGATAGGCCACGCCCTTTTCGAGCAATGCTTTAACAAGCTCGACCATCTGCGGGATATGTTTCGTCGCCTCGGGATACACCTCTGCGCGCTCGACCATCAGCGTGTCGATGTCCTCGAAGAACGCCTTTTTGAATTTGGCGGTGTATTCATCGAGCGAAACACCGGCAGACATGCTCGCTCTAATCGTCTTGTCGTCGATGTCCGTGAGGTTCATCACCTGCGTCACCTCGTAACCGCGATATTTGAGCCATCGCCGGAGCAAATCCTCGAACACATAGGCGCGGAAATTACCGATATGCGCGAAGTCATAGACGGTCGGGCCGCAGGTGTACATACGCACCTTGCCGGACTCGATAGGAACGAACTCTTCGATTTTATTGCCGAGAGTATTTTTTAATTTTAGCGTCATTATATTACCTTTCATGCGGGGAATGCGCCTCGGGGCGACTATTTATTGAGGAGCATCGGCAAGAGGCTGATGTCGAATTCGCGCTCGATACACCCCAGATAAAGCCCGTTTTCGACCGGCTCGCCGTCGGCGTTCATGCCGTTCCACGTAAGCGTGTATTCGCCCTTGGTAATCCATCCGGTGAAGAGGGACTTGACGAGATTCCCGTCGGTGTCGAACACGCCGACATCGACAACATCTTGCTCTTTCACTTTGAATGGAATGACCAGCATCGTATCCGGCTCGCATTCCGGGCCGAGCACCGCGTCTTTAAGCTCTTCAGCGTGTTCAACCGCTTGTGGACAAAGCTCATCGCCCTCATGGCAACCGGAATTGGCATAACGCGTGAAGTAAAAATATGCTTCGGCAGACCTTCCGCGCATTCTGTAAGATTTGCCGAGCCAATACTTGACTTCCGGCTCGGCGCAGAGTCGGTCGGCCTGATGGAAGAAGACAGTCGCTTTTTCGAACTCGCCATCGGAGAAGGCAATTAACCCGAGACCGAAGTGTGCGCCCCAAAAATCCGGATGCGCCAGAGCTTTCTCGAACTCGGCACGCGCGGCTCGTGCGTTGCCGCTTTGATATTCGCGCATCCCAAGGCGGAAGTGCAGGACGGAATAGTGCGGGTTGTCTTTCGGGCACTTCGAGTAGTATTCAAGCGCCCGTGTGGTATCGTTCTGTGCCCAATATATGTCGCCTATCCAGCCGAAAATTTCCGTCCGAGAGGCGTCTAACGAGAGCGATTTTCGGAAGAACATTTCCGCGCGATAGTCGTCGCCCTGCTCGAGATAGACTCTGCCCAACCACATATACGCCGGCGCGAAGAGCGGGTCGGCGGCATACGCCCGCCTAAAAAAAATCGCCGACTCGTCTATTTTCCCCGCGTTAAAGAGACTTATCCCCTCACGAACGAAGCCCGCGGCGGGGCTTTCCGTAGAAATGTGTGCGCAAGCGAAAAAAAGCGCGATGAACATCGCGATTGATAATTTATATGCCAACGAAAATCTCAGCATCGTCGATTACTCCGTGTTAGTTCGGTTCGTTCGGGCGATGAGGCTCTCCAGTTCGTCGAATCTCGTCGCGATAGCGTATCCGGCGGTGAATGATAGAGGCCGGGCGTCGGCGTGCTCTCTCGACCACTTAATCGAACGATTTCGAATAGTATCGATGAGCATTTCCATCGCCTCGTCTCCGAGGCCGGGCAGAAGGACATAGAACTCGGACTCGGAATAACGGGACATCACCGCCTCGGGGAAAAGCTCCACGAGCATGTCTCCTGTTTGTTTTATTATAAGCTCGCCTGCGAGCTTGCCATATTCGGATACGATTTCCCGAAGGTTGGCAATTCCGATAACAGCCATCGATATTCTTCCGTGCCGGAAAAGCAGTTCCTTGCCGTGTTTTGTGATGTAATCCTCGAAGTATTCACGATTATAGACGCCGGTTGTTCTATCGAGAATGATGTGTTTCGCAAGCTCTGCCTGCTCCATTGTCCGCTTGATAGCGAGGCTTGCCGGCCCGGCCAGTTGCAGAAGAAAGCGCATATCGGCCTCTTTGAACGCATAGTCGATACATGACTCGCAGGAGATGACGCCAATGACCTTGCCGTCGGCGAGAAGCGGAACCGCCAGCTCGGAGCGGACGCCCTCGGTGCCGGGCTTGCATCGCGTGTCCAGCGAAACATCGCGCACAACGGCTTCTTGGCCGTTCTGGGCAACCCATCCCGGAATGCCCTCTCCAAAAGCGAGCTTCGGGTTCTTGTGTCCGTCTTGGTATCCCCAGACGGCCTTAACCGTGAGAGTCTCGCCCTCTTCGTCCGCAATCATAATGCTACAGCGGTCAACATTCACGAATTCGCGAATTACCCAGAGGATGTTTTCGAGCAATATGTCAAATTCGGATGTCGAGATAAGCATCTTGCTCAGCTCGTAGTAATTGATATTTTCTTTTATTCGCTCGTCGAGATTGCCGAGAAGCTTCTTGTTTTCAAGGATGAAGGTCAACGTGTTTGCCACGGTTGTTAGGAGGGTCTTATCACGATCGGAAATTCGCGGCCTTCCGGGGCAATAAAGGTGCATCGCGCCCCAAACCTTCTCGCGATAGTGCAAGGGTATCATGATGCAGTGTGTCAGTCCCTCGTCGATAAGCGAGCGAATGGGGGAATCTTCGATGCCAGGGAGCGATTTTATCGGAAGAATAGCGTAATTCTTATCGACCTCCTGAATAAATAGCTTGGGCGATGATACACCCTCGCTCTTTGCCAAAGCATGGGCGACATCGGCGGTGAGTTCATGTTCGCCAATCAAAAACATGTGGTCGGTAGCGTCGTTTGCAAAAATCGCGCCGCAACGAACGCCCAGCCTTCGGACAATTCTCTCAAGCGCGACCTCGGTTGAGGAACGCAAATCGGGGGCCGCCGCCGCCGCAATGGATATCTCGTTGACGAGCGCAAAATCCCTTCGCTCTCTTTCAATCTCGTCTAATTTTTCCATCAGTGCGACGCGCTTCTCGCGCTTTTGCCTATCGACCTCCAAAGCACCGCCGATGGCGAAATCGACTAACTTCCTCAATCCGGGGAGAACCGGAATCGCTGTTGCGGCGTCGTAAAGCCCTAATTTTATGTTTTCGGTGATCCTCTGAGAATAAGTCTTCGAGTAGAAATTAAAAGCCAAAACGCATAGCAGTGCGAATAGAAGGCTCCTCGGAATAACCCCTATCATTGCAAGGCTCATCGGCCTTCGCGGCGATAAGAGATGCTCATATAGCCATGAATGCTCGATTTCTACCGCGAGAAGGAAAAGCCGCCCTTGGCGCCACGCCGCGGAGAACAAATACGGCGTCTTGGTTAGCACAGAGCTTCTATTGTCGTGCCAGAAGCGCGTGCCGTGGTAGCGATAAAAATCCTCGATGTCCTTGGGGGTGAAATCAATGAGCGAAAGCGCGGGGGAGGTGATGACTATCGGATCCCAACCGTCATGCCACTCGAAAATGGCGAAAGAACGATATTCGTCGTCGATTTCGAGGTTTCTGCTCGCCGATTCGATGTCATAGATATTATCGAGTTTTTCGATTAGATCGTCGTCATTGAAAAAGCGCGAAGAGTTCTCCTCGAAAAAGTTGACATGCCCTTCGGAAAAGTCGCGCTTCTGGATGCCGAAATTGATGAAGACACCAATCACGCCGGAGATGGCGAAAAGCAGGAAGAATAAACCCGTGAGCAAAGCCCACGAGAGCAATGTGTTCCTATGGCTTATTGGAGCTTCGTTCGTCAATGTCCATTCCGCGATATAATTTACGTCGTAGTCTTTCTCCTCGGCGATAATCTCCTATAATCTAATAAATATAACTATCGCAAAGCATATAGTCAAAGGTTTTCCGCAGAGCGGAGTGTTAAAAAAGCCCCACCAAGGCGGGGCTTGTGTAGTAGCGGAATGGTTTTAGCCTACCACTCGATACCAAGCGTGGCGCGAGCCGCGAGGTTGTTGGGAAGGCCGCTAATGAAGTGCGCTCCCTCGAACAGCTTATCCTCGGTGATGCTGACGTCGAAAACTACATTATTGAATTTGAAGCCGGCGCCGAAGGTTATAAAATTCGCGGCAGACTCGGTGATTTTACTCTTCGACTCGATATCGCCTTGGATATTCGTGTATGATCCGAAAACTTTGCCCATTCCCGCGCGAACAGAAACCCAGTCTCTAAGCGGAACCTCTGCGGCGACGGAAACTTCGGGGAAATACATGACTTTATCTTCGACTTTGTCCGTAGTGTCCAGTTCGTCAATGAAGTTCTCCATGCCCATCCCGAAAGCGACCGAGACGATACCGTCTCTCACGACCTCGGTGTTGATCCCTACACCTGCAGAGAGCCTCATCCGAGAGAAGTCGCCGGATGTCGTCTCATCGCCGTTGAACGCGACAAACTCGTCGCCAAAGGAGAAGCTCGAGAAGCCGAGCACCGGAACTATCTCGAAGATGTCTTCGACCGGAATGAATGAACGGACAGCGAGGCTAATCTCGGTGCCGCCGGTAAGGTCGAATGTCATCTCTTCGTTGTCTGCGTTGGTTGTGGTCTCGTTAAATGAGTTCATCGCAAAGCCAAGTGCAATCTCTGTCGATTTGAAAACCGGCAGACCGATGCCGAGCTTGGCCTTGAAAATACCGGAGCTTTCCTCGAACGAAGTGTTTGTGTTGTCATTGACTTCGCTCTCCTTGTTGCCGGCTGTGTATATGCCGAGTCCGAGTTTGATATCTCCGACCCTATATGCTCCCCAGATGTCGATGCCCGGGTTCGGTGAGATGACCCCATAAGACGGGGCAATTTGGAATATGTCTCCCTCGCGCCTACGAAGCGCGGCACCGATAGAAAGCTCATCGCCAAGGCTCAGAGCGGCAAAACCCCACTGGTTGGCGGGAGTGACGCCGCTGGCAACATAATTCCCCAGCTCGCAACGGGCTTGATTTGCCCAATCGATAGACAATGCGGGGTTGTAAAGAACGTCGTTCGCATCGGCAATATACTTTGAGCCGAAGCCGAACGCATCCTGACGCGCATCGGAAGCGATAAGCGTCGCGGCTACCATAATCATAACCGCAAATAGACACTTCTTCATTCTTTCCTCCTTATTGAATATTAACAGAACTTTCACATACAGCTACCAACTTAATATTTATCAACATTAAAGTCAAGGACTATTTTTCGCCGGGTTGATCGGTAAAAAGGGGGGGATTTTCGTGTGTTTATAGTTATTCATTTATAAAAACTAAACCCCTCTCAATTAAGGAATTGTATAGCTTCAAACTACGCGCCTATGGGGGGGGAATTATATTTCGTTATTCCCTTCACTGATAGTGCGAGGCATTCCTCGCCCTTACGAATTGTTATCCGGCAATACTATTTGAGATAGACGACCCGTTTCGTTTGAACATTAGGCTTAAGCCCCTTATCGCCGGCTATTGTCGCACACACGAGATAGACGCCGGAGGGAAGGGAGGCGGGGGGTGTCCAGATGAATTCGCTGGTCGTAGGGGAGTGCCCCTGTGCGCTCCCGTTTTCCGAATTACCATCGAGCGGGAAGGCAGGGAGGCCTTCCCCTACGGGAATTTCCGCCACCCGCCGACCCGCGAGGTCGAAGATCTCTATTTGCACCGGTGGATTCCCGTTTTCACGGGAATAACCATCTACCGAAATCGTCACCGCCGAATTGAACGGGTTCGGGTAGGCCGAAATCGCCGTCTCGGCGGGCCTTTCGACTTCCTCTTGTATGTCGGTGGATTGAATGGTGATGTTAATCCCCGAGCTGGAAATATTGCCGGTGACGAGCACTATATCGATTCCAACGAAGGGCATCTCGTAAAAGCCGTTAGGCTCGCCCTCGTCGAATCGGCCGTTGCCGTTGATATCTGCGAATGCCTGCACCCTCTTCGGCCCGGATGGTATGACCTCGACAAGATAAGACCTTCTGCCTATATAATGGGTCGATTCGAGAGAAGGCTCGGGCAGGGAATAATAATCGTAAACGTTGATATAGACATCATCGTATGGCCCGGAATAGCTGATGTTTCCACCTATGCAACCCGAAGAAAATAGGGTTAAATCGACACCGGTGGCGACGCCGCCAGTCGGAATCACCGGAGGGAATATCCTTGCCGCAAAAGGGTCTCCGGAAGCCGGCAGGATTCCTCGGGGCATGAATGCCACGGGGAAATAAATGTTCATGTTCGTGATTGCATCGTTAGTTATTGTGTAATCATGGGGAAAACTTGGCATGAAGCTGAAATGCGCCGGCATGGATGTTAAATCGGTGATTCCTGCGTGAAGTGCGCCCACGATGAGCACCAAACCATCGACAGTGGTTGCGTTGGTGATGGTGCCGGATATCTCTCCTCCGAAAAGGGCTGGAAGGAGAAGTATCACAAGCAAAATTGACGAATATTTCATTATTATCTCCGTTGTTATCTCGACATTAGTCCAAAAAACGCGAACAATTCAAAATTATATCAAAGGCAAGGTAAATTAGCAAGGTGTTTCTCGTTACAAACCTGATTATTTCTTCTAACTCATTTCACCGCTTGTCGATGCAGTAGTGTCATAACGCCTAAAAATCCCAGCCGAAGAAGATGTCGTAATAGGGCCTCTGGAAGCCCGTGTGGAAATCTGTTTTCCATGCGACATCGAAGCGCAGGCAGGTGATATTGCCGAGGTTCATCCGAAGGCCTACGCCGGTGCTCCCGAGGAGCGGTTTACGCTCGTCCTCCCATGCCTGCCCGACATCGGCGAAAACGGCGCCGTTAATCCCCCGAAGGTTGATGTCCGCGAAGGGAAAGCGCATGCGGAGATGATCGAGAACCGGAAACCTCAGTTCAGTGCTCGCGAACACGAGGTTTCGCCCGTAGAAGCTGTAAAACGGAAAGCCGCGGAAGTCCCACGTGCCGCCCATCCAGAAGCGTTGCGGGTCGGAGCCGTCAGATGTTCTCCCGACGAGGCGCGTCGCGAGGCTCGAGCGCCTCGACAGGCGGAGATAATACCGCAAATCCGCGCTGGCAAGCCGGCTGGTGAACTCGCCATCGTTGAGGCGGACTCTTCCGCCGATTGTAGTGTTCGCGCGGAAACCCTCGATTGGGCCGGTGCGCCCCCAATGGGCGTTATCGCGGACGAGCGAGAGATTGAGCGAGGCGTATCCGCCCTCGCGGTCGGGCGAGATGTGCGCGAAAAAGGTTTTCTTCGAGTATTCGAGGTATCCCGTCGCATCGATGCGCATGAACCGGCTGAACGGATACGACAGCGACCCTATGAATCCGGCGTTTCTCACCGAGAAGCCCCAATCATAGATGTTGAAGCCCTCGTTGTATAGATGATACGCCCCAGCCCCCCAAACCGGCCGGTCAGAGGCGTCATAATAGACGGCAATCATGTTGAAATTATTGAGGAAATCTTTAAGGGTGCGCCCCTCGTCATAGACCATGAAGTAAATCTGCCTATCGCCGAGCATGTCCGAGAACAAGCCCTCGATTCCGCCGCTGGACTGCATGGCCGTGCTCGTCGATATCGTCCCCTGCGCGATGTCGAACGAGAATTTGGTGTCGTATCCGATTTTCTCGCGGGCGGTGGCTTTGGTGAGTTGGCGCGGTTTCCAGCGCTCGCTCCAAGGCTCCCAGCTGACCTCAATTGTCTCATAAACCGTGTCGGCGGGGAGCGCAATGATCTGGTAGGAGTTCTTCGTATAGACCGTCGCGAGGACGCTGTCTCCGCGCCACTGCGTTGGCTCGAAGAGGCCTGTGAGGATGTTCGTCCGGCGATGCGCTATCATTGAGTCCGGCAGAAATTCCCAGATATTCTGTATTTCTTCATGATGGCTCGAAGTCAGCAGAATCGTCCCGCCATCCGTAGCAGAAGCCTGCGAAGCTCTTCCGGTAAAACCTTCGAGGAACTCTATCTCCCCGCCATTGAGCGGAATACGACAGATCGACTTTTCACCAATCTCATTCCGGTCGCTGTCGAAAAGGATGTAATCGCCCAAAAAGGCCGGGCTGAAGTCGCCGTAAATGTCCTTCGTGAGGCGAACAAGTGAGTCTTCCTCGACAAAGTAGATGAAGATGTCCGCGAAGCCTTCGAGGTCGGTGCCGGAGAATGCCACGCGATGGCCGGTCTCGTCGATCTTCGGGCTTGCAATTCCGGGGATGGAGTCGAAGCGCCGCCGGTGGAGAATCTCGCCGGTCTGGAGATCGACGAAGGTGAGGACATCGCTCCCCTGCGCCTTGACGCTTATCGCCAGAACGCCGTTTTTCGAGGCCGAAAACGAGTTATTGAAGAGGCGCATGTCCTCGACTTTCTCGCTGAAACCCCCGCGCACGACGCGCTCCCAGCCCGCGCCGCAGTTGCGATAAACCGCCGAATAGTTCATCCGCGTGGACTGGATGAGCATGCACGGCAATGTGTCGTTCTCTGGCACGAACATGATTGGCGAGAGGTTCATGCCGTCGGCGCGGGATGTCACCATGCGTCCGGCCTGATGCGGAAGGTCGCCCTCGGTTATCATCGGCCAATATCGTTCTTGAGTAGCATCCATCCAGCGGCGTCCGGCCTCCTCGATGCTAATGCCGAAGTGGGCCTCGAACAGGTCATCGAAGTATTTGAAGTCGTGTATATCGTTAATCACCAAAGGGATGCGGCGAGCGCCGTATTCGCGCGCGAGCCAGTCGAGGAAGCTCTGCCCCTGTTTATACATGAGAAATGTGCCGGAAATCGAATAGATATATTCCAGCGGCACAAGCGTTTGCTCCAGCGCGCCGGAGCGGATGACCATGTCCATCTCCGGCGATGTGCCCTCGGAGAGGTGCTCGGCCAAGCCCTCCTCAAACCACAGCGGCAGAAAGTTCAGGAAAAAAAGCTCGTGCGCATCGTGGACGAAGGTGTTCTTGTGGAGGATGAACGCGTGCACAAGCTCGTGCTTGAGCGTGTGGCGGAAATCGGCGTAGTCGCCGTTGAACGGCAGGACGACGCGCCCCTTGAAATACTCGGTGAAACCGCCCAGGCCCTCGGGAAGTATCCACGGGATTACGTTCGTCTCCTGAAAGAGATTCGGCGTGGGATAGACGATGACCGGCACCCGCACCCTCGGCACGAAGCGGAAACTCGCGACATGGTCTTTCCAAAACGACTCGACCTCGTATGCTGTGATGCGCGCAAGCTCCTCCTCCGCGCCGAAGAAGTAAATGTCGAAGTGCTCGGTGCGGAGCCTCTGCCAGTCGTAGTCTTTGTATTGGATTTTGTTTTTGCCAAAATAATACTGTCCCATGGCCGAAATCGACAACAGGAGCAGGCCGTATATCGCGAGACGTCTCATGGGCAATAGAATATTCAAATCTGCGCTTTTGTCAATTTGATAACTCGCCCAAAATTCCCGATAACCTTTTCCCTTGAATTTCTCTTTTTTTCGATTACTATCTCCGCTCATGAACAGTGTTATGGATATCCTAATCTCGCTTAGAGATTCGTTCAACTCCCACATCATTTTCGGCGTGGCGCTACTTCTTTTGGTGGGATATCTTTTCGGTAAGGTCGCCGAAAAACTGAGACTTCCAACAATCACCGGATATCTTCTGGCGGGGCTTTTTCTGGGAGGCTCCTTCACCGGCATTATTAACCACGAGATGGGCAATACTCTCCGCGCAATAACCGAAATTGCGCTGGGGATTATCGCTATTACGATAGGCAGTGAGTTTAGCGCGGACACAGTGCGCCGCCTCGGCATGAAGATTCTCGTTATTACCCTCGTCCAATTCATAACGACTTTCATAGTTGTCACAGTTTGTCTATATATCTTCAGATTGCCTTTGAGGTTCGCTCTCATTTTGGGCGCGATTGCCACGGCGACTGCCCCTGCGGCAACCGTAATCATCATCCAAACTCTCCGCGCTAAAGGCGACTTCGTTAACACTCTATATGGCGTCGTTGCGTTGGACGATGCGTTTTGCGTTCTCCTTTTCGCGTGCATTTTCGCATTCGCCGGCCCATTCTTTGGAATGAATATCGCTGAGCACAGCGGCATCCAGATGTTGTGGCACGCCATCTCGGAAATAGGCATTTCGATATTCATCGGCCTGATGGGCGGTGTCTTACTTCACCTCGTTATCGCGAGAAACACCAACCCAAAAGAGATTATGATTATCTCGCTGGGGTTCATTTCGCTAATCACGACAGTGAGCATCTCGCTCAATGTGTCCTCCCTGCTGGCGAATATGGCCGCGGGCGCTGTTCTGATAAATACTTCCACGAAGAACATCAAAGTCTTCCGCAACATCGCGCCGCTTACGCCGCCTCTGTATGCGATGTTTTTCGCCATCGCGGGGACGGAACTGCAACTCGCTGTGCTCAAAACGGGGACAGTGCTTATTTTGGGCACCGTCTATGTCGTTTCGAGGGCAATCGGCAAATACGGCGGCGCATGGCTCGGCGCGGGAATCGTGCGCACCGATCCCAAGACGCGGCGCTATCTCGGCTTAACGCTTATTCCTCAGGCCGGTGTCGCCATCGGGCTGGTGCTGTTCATCCAAACAGCGCCGTTTGTCACTAACGCCACTGATTCTATCAAAGTCATTCTTGAACAGATGGTGAACATCGTGCTTTTCTCGGTTTTGGTCAACGAACTTATCGGCCCACCGCTGTCGAAGTTCGGGTTAATTCGAGGCGCAGACCTTTAATATCGGAGAATCATGGAATTATATAAGGTAATTCAGAAAGAGCTTTGCGTTGTCGATCTCCACTCACGGAAGAAAAAGCCGGCCATCGAGGAGCTGGCGTCAATTTTGAAGAGACATCCCTCAACTACGGAAATCTCCGAAGAAATTATCGCAAAAACGCTTTTAGCCAGAGAAGAACTTGGCTCGACCGGTTTCGGCGGGGGAATAGCCATCCCGCACTGCAAAATTCCCGGCATGGATAAGTTCGCCGTTTGTATCGCTATTTCCAAACGCGGCGTGAAGTTCGATGCAATCGACGGACGCAAGGTGCACATATTCTGTTGCATCATCGGCCCGGAGAATGAGCCGGAAATGCACGTTAAGCTCCTCGCGGAAATCTCGCTTGTTCTTCGCGAGGAATCCGTTCGACGTGCGCTAGTGTCTGCCAAAACACCTATTGCGCTTTATGAGGAATTTCTCCGCCACGCCGCTCCGGAAGAAGCGCATCCTCAAACTGCCAAACAGAAACTCCTCATGATGGTCGTCCAGAACGAGGAGCATCTCATCGAAATCACGGAGCTTCTTGTGGAGATGGGCATTATCGGCGCGACTTTCTCGTCCTCGGAGGGCATGTCCGATGTATTGACTCGCGTCCCGCTTTTCGCCGATTTCATTGACTTTCTCGGACGAAAGTCCCAATTCCATCGAACCGCCTGGATTCTCATTCCGGAAGACGAAATTGACATGTTCGTCGCCCGGGTCGAGGAAATTACCGGCGATATGGACAAACACACTGGTGTTATGGTGCTCGCGCTCGATGTAATGTTCATTAAAGGTTCAATGGAGTCGGTATAACCGACGCGCCGCGCATACGAAAATTTTCTATCCGAAATCTTGCTTTTTTCGCCATTTTGGTGTATATTGGTTTGTTTTGTGAATATTGTTGAAAGGTCGCTAATCCCGACAGTAATCCATGATAAACCGAATCCTCGACTCCGAAAGCCTCTCGATAACACTCTGGAACCTTGAACTTGCAAGGCTCAGCGGCACAAAACCCGCCGCTAAGAGAATTGATGAGGCCATACGTTGGATTGTCAAGCGGCAGAAAGACCCCGGCCGATACGGCCTTATGTTCCCCGCGCCCACCGACGAGGATTACCGCTCGGCTATGCTCCCAACCGGCGAGAAACTTCACTCCAAAGCCGGCACCGCACATCTTCTGGGCGAG
>OMKS01000593.1_pt1 | contig 33875 bp, 30 predicted proteins | sample 1674721 | NCBI WGS metagenome assembly OMKS01 (sample SAMN06264996, study PRJEB25208) | sediment metagenome | isolation source: hot spring sediment | place: USA: California | collected 2014-09-02 | reverse complement strand
CCACCCGGCGACGCGTAGCCCCGCAGGGGCGTCAGTTCCATAGCCGGGGGCGTGAGCCCCCGGACGCGGGCCACTCATCCGAAACCCCCAGCCCCGAAGGGGCGGCACCGGCTTGGCCGAAGCCCCGGCGAGCATGGTCTGCCCCCCCGCTCGCCAAGGGGGGTATGGGGGGAAGTTGAGAATCTGAGATCTTGAGAAAACCCACTTCTCAGTTCAAAAAGCTGGTTTTCTCAGCCATGAGACGGTTCAGGCGTGAGAAAACCGCATCCATGCCCTGAAAAACGCCGTAATCTCAAAATCCCAAAATCTCATAAAACCCTCTTAGCCCCCTCCAGGGAGAATTATACTTCCCGATGACTTTATATTGCCCACATTAGCAAAAACGGTCCATATCAAAGCTTCCTAATTCAACACCTCGCCCGGCAGGTCGTACTGTGTCCACGAGAGCCTTTTTTTGTGTGATCTGGAGTGCGTTGATTGTTCGAAGGTCAACGGTGGCCGGTCTCTCACGCCGGCCGGGGAGGCGGCGGGGTCGTGTTTGTCACGCCTGCGGGGCGGCTACCAGTCCGAGGAACCCGCGGCGGTCCTGGAGGCACTGGCGTATTGGGCCTCCGTGCCGATGCGGGCGATCTTCTCCCTGAGCCCGGCGCCCTGCACGACATCGTGATCCTCGCCGACGGCCTCAAGCGCCTGGAGCAGACAGGATTCGGCTTCGGCGTTTGGCCCGACCGCATAGTAGACCGGGACCTCGATAAGCCAGGCGGGGACGAGGGTCATGGCGTAGACGTCCAAACCGTGCTCTTGGAAACGCCGCGACTCGTCGATGTCGTCGCGCGCCTCATGCCATCGTCCCTGCCGCAGCCGCAGCACCGCGCGATCCCGCAGGACATCGGCCGTGCATGGATGATCGGACCCGTACGCGTTCCGGAGGGCCTCGACCGCCGGGTCGAGAATGGCCTGGGCTTCGTCGAGCAGGTTCTGATCCATCAGCAGCTTCGCCCGATCCACCTGGAACATCCACATGGCCGGGTCATTCGGCAGGTGGGTTCGGCCAAGCAGGGCGATCGCCTCATCAAGAGTGCGTCCGGCCGCATCGAAATCAGCCATCTGCCGATACACGTCGGCCAGCATCCGCAGACTGTAGGCGATATACGGGTGGTGCTTCCAGAGCGTGCGGCGCTGCAGGGCGACGCCCTCGGCGAACAGGTCCCGCGCTTCGACCAGGCGGTCCCGGTTCTGGTAGACCACGGCCAGGTCCAGCATACACAGCGCCAGCTCCTCGTCGCCCGCGTCGATTGCCCGGGCCTGGCGAAGGGCCACTTCCGCCAGCGTTTGGGCCTTGTCATACTGCCCGAGGGCGACGCGCACGCGGGCCATCGTCCGCAGGGTGCGGCACGACGACGGCGGGTCTGCGGCCATGACGATCGATGCGGCCATGCAGGCCGCCGCCAAGCACAGGCCGGTGAGCGGCCGCGTGGGACAATGGGCGTCGTGTCTCATCATGCTTCCTTCCGTGAGCTATCGGCGAGCCGTGGGCCACGGATCGCGGTCCTGTTCAAAGCCTGGAGAAACGACTCTCGTAACGGCGAATGCAGGCCGGGGCTTAACGGGGGGGATGGGAAAGTCCGTTTCGGACACGGCAGAGAGAAGGGCGCAGGGAGTTATAGGACGCTGCGGTGAAGTCCGTTCGGCGACCGGCGCCAGGCACGGGTTCGGCAGCGGCCCGTCCACTGCGTCTATTGGATGTGGATGCCGGCCTGGGCCATCTCTTGCAGGGCCCGCTCGACGTCGCCGGGCTTGAGCTCGACGCCGCGAGTGGCGGCCGTGAGCACCGTGGTCTCGAAGTCCAGGTCCACGGCGTCCAGGGCGGTGAACTTGACGCAGTAGTCCGTCGCCAGCCCCACGACGTGCACCTCGCGGACGCCTTGCCGCCGCAGCCAATCGGTCAGACCGGTATCGCGGCGTCGGGCGTTGTCGAAAAACCCGCTGTAACTGTCAATGCGTCGGTCCGTGCCCTTGTGGACGACGTGGTCGAAGCGGCCCGTTTCCAGCCGCTTGACGAACCGGGCCCCGTAGGTGTGCTCCACGCAGTGATCGGGCCAGAGGATCTGCTGAATGTCGTCGATGTCGATGACCTCGCCGACGTGATGGCCGGGGTGTTGGCTGGCGAAGGACACGTGGTCCGGCGGGTGCCAGTCCTGCGAGGCGACGATCCGTTCGTAGTCGCCGCTGCGCATCAGGCGATTGATCTCGCCGACCACCTGGTCACCGCCGGGCACGGCCAGAGCCCCACCCGGCACGAAGTCGTTCTGAACGTCCACGACGATCAAGGCTCGCATGGTTTTCTCCTCCATTCGCCAGCCCCCCGTCTACTGCGAGAAACCACGTGCCTCCAGAATAAGCCGTTGGCGAAGCTCATGCAACCGGTTTTCCAGCCCGGCCGGATAGCGGTGCGGATTGAGCAAGCGGCGGATCGTCGGGTGCAGCCGGGACACCTGGTCGGCGGCCCGCGCCCGCGCCGCGGCCGGGTCGGGCGGGTCGTACACCCGCCGTCCCTGTCGGAAGACCGGCACCAGCAGGTCCTCGTGCGTCGCCGTCGGGTCGATGCGCTTGCGCCGCGTGGGGTCGGCCGGATCCACGATCACCGGCGCGTCTCCTGCGCCCAAATCCAGGTCGTACGTCATGTCCGCCACGAAATGATCGCCCTGGCAAAAGCGCCGCACTTGTAGGCGACCGGGGATGTTGATCTTGCCCAAGTCCTCGCTGAGCTTAATGGTGTACTGCCAGCCGCCGTGGGCATTTTGAATGGCCGACAGTTTGTAGACGCCCCCCAGGGCCGACTGCCTGTGCGCCGTCGCCAGCCGCGTGCCCACGCCCCAGACTGTAATCGGCGCGCCCTGCTTCTTGAGACTGGTGATGATGTGCTCATCCAGGTCGTTGCTGCCGACGATGAACGTCTCCTGAAAGCCGGCTTCATCCAGCAGGCGGCGGGCCTCGGTGCTCAGGTACGCCAAGTCGCCCGAATCCAGCCGAATGCCCAGGAGCCGGTGCCCGCGGCGGCGAAGCTCCCGGCCGACGGCGATTGCGTGATGAACGCCCTGCAGGGTGTCGTAGGTGTCGACGAGGAAGATGCAGTTGTTGGGCATCGCCTCGGCATAGGCGGCGAACGCGGCCGGCTCATCGTCGAACGCCATGACCCAACTGTGGGCGTGCGTGCCCTTGACGGGGATGCCGAACAGCCGGCCGGCCAACACGTTGCTGGTTCCGGCGGCGCCGCCGATGTAGGCGGCGCGACTGGCCGACAGCCCGCCATCGACGCCCTGGGCGCGTCGCAGGCCGAACTCCAGTACCGGCTGGCCCTCGGCGGCCTGGCAGACGCGGGCGGACTTGGTGGCGATCAGCGTCGGGAAGTTGATCAGGTTCAACAGCGGCGTCTCCAGGAGCTGGCACTGCAACAACGGGCCCTGCACGCGGACCAACGGCTGGCCGCCGAACGCGACCGTGCCCTCGGGCATGGCGTCCACGTCGACCGTGAGCCTCAGCCCGGCCAGGTAGTCCAGAAACGCCTGCTCGAACAGCGGCTTGCCGTCGGCGCCCTTCTGGGCGGCGAGGAACTCCAGGTCCGCCGGGTCAAAGCGGAACGACTCGACGTAATCGACCGCCGGCGCCAAACCGCACGCCACGGCATAACCACCGTCGAAAGGACACTCGCGGAAGGACAGGTGAAAGACGGCCTGGCGGTCGTTGTGGTCCAGCTTCCAATAGCCATAGGCCATCGTCAACTGGTACAGGTCGGTCAGCAGCCCCAGGGCCGGTCTGTAAATGTCGGCAAGCCGCGTCATGACCGAGTCCACCTCCGTAGATCATCCACCCGTGCCGCCGGATCGCGCTGCCGCGCGTCTCGCGGGCCGGCGGATCTGCAGGGCGATATCCGTCTTGAACGTCGGTGAGCGCAAGGTCTTGCCGCCGCCATCGTGCGTGAAGCGCTCCGCGGTGGTCTGGCCGCTCTTCGTATCCACCCAGACGGCCCGCCACGACCCCGGCGGCAGCGACACAACCAGGTCAACCGGCCCGTCGCATCCGCTGGCGTAGATCGCGTACGCCCGCCCGGTCCGCGCCAGGGCATAGGCCGAGGCCTTTTCCGGCAGGCCGCCGACGACCACGGAGCGGTCCGGCCGCATCGCTACGAAGTTGAAGCCGTGGATGAACCGTTTGAGAATCCGCATCTGCTCGCGGAACGTCGGGCCCCCGCCGCCCGGCGCCTTGATCGTGCCACGTCCGTCCTCGTGTCCGACCTGGAACGAATAGTCCAGGTGGTTAAAGATGCCCCCGCCGGCTAAAATGAAGTTCCACGCCTCGATACGGTAGGGCTCATCGGCGCTGCCCGCAAAGCCCGTTTCATCGTCGCCGATCACGCGGTTCAGGCCGTAGTTGTCCGTGACGGCGGTGGGGGGCTTGGCGTAGTGGAAATTGAAGATCGACACGCGCGGATCGGGATTCGTGATCGTCTGCGTTTTGTTGGCGATGTTCTGCGCGATGAGGTGCCGCACGCCCAGGGCCTTCTCGGTCTCGACGATCACCCCGGCGATATGCGCCTGCCAGTCCAGCGTCACGCCGCCGAAGTAGGGTTCGTTGCAGATTTCGTAGTACAGGTTGTCGAAGTCTTTCAGCTCGGTGACGATCTTGCGGACCATCGCGTCTTGCACGCCTTGCAGCGCGGCGTTTCGCAACGTGTACACCTCCTCGCGGCCCACGTCGCCGATGCCGTTGACGTTGTTGCGGGCGTTCATCGGGCTCAGGTGCCACATGTCATCCTTGTAGAACGGGCAGAACAACACCAGCTCGACGATCACGTCGTGTCGCGCGGCCGTGGCGACGAAATCCCTCAGTCGCTGGAAGTACCGCTCATCCCATCGGGTCAGGTCGAACTTGTTGCCGCCGTTGGCATAGCCCGGCGTGTCGGACCGCGCCCACGGGCAGATCAGGCGTTCCTTGGCCGGGGCCAGCGTGTTGTTGACGATGTTAAACGCCCCCGGCGGTTCGCAATAGGCGCCGGTGAACGTGCGCGTCAGCATCATCCCCTCTGCCTGAAGCGTCTTGAGGTAGCGGACATAGTCGAAATCGCTGTTGAGCACCGCGCCGTAGTGCTCGCCCGAGGTGATGAGCACCACGGGTTTGCCACGCCAGACGAGGTAGTGCCCGTTGTCCGGGTGCAGGGCGATGGGCTCAGCGGCCACGCTCGCGGCCCAGACCCACACCATCATCAACTCAATCAGGTGTCTGTGTTTCATGGCTTTCCTCCGATCCTTTCGGTTTTCATCCGCTCCGTGTCGATGGAGACCGGTCACGGATACAGCAGATAACGTTGCCGAACGGCCTGAAACCGCTGCAACTCCGCCTGCCAGTTGCGCCGCAGCGGTTCGAGCGGTCGGTCGGCCTCGATGGCCTTGCGGATGCGATCCGTGCCGCAGAGGCGGTCGAAATGACCGGCGCGAAAAGCGAATTGCTCCGGGTCCATGGTGCGCAGCGTTTGGACGATGCGGATACCGCTCCAGTAGGATTCGACGCGATCGCGGTCCGTGATGATGATCCGCGCGCCGTGGCACAGTGTACCGGCGTGCTTCGAGGAGGTCGGCGTGAAGCTCATCGGCTCGAACGCCAGGCCCGGCAGGTGCAGCGCCTCCAGCCGTGTGCAAAGCGCTTGCCCATCCACCCACGGCGCGCCGAACTGCATGAATGGCCGGTCCGTGCCGCGGCCCTCGGACACGTTGGTGCCCTCCAGCAGGCACAGACCTATATACACCAGCGCGGTATCCGGGTCGGGGATGTTCGGCGAGGGCCGAATGAACACCAGGTGCGTCTGGTCAAACCACATCGCCCGCCGCCAGCCCTGCATCGGCACCACAGTCAGATCCGGCGGGCGCGGTCCCTTCAGCCAGCCCTCGCCGGCCACCAGCCGGGCCAGCTCGCCCATGGTCAGGCCGTGCCGCACCGGGATGGGCCACAGGCCCACGAACGACGCGAACGCCGGCTCGAGCAGGTTGCCTTCGACGGCCCGGCCGTTGATCGGGTTGGGCCGGTCGAGAACGATAAACGGCTTGCCGCACTCGGCGGCCGCGCCCATCGCCAGCGTCATCGTGGACGCATACGTGTAGAACCGCGCGCCGACGTCCTGGATGTCGAAGACCAGCACGTCCACGTCGGCAAGCATCTGCGGCGTGGGCCGGCGTGTCTCTCCGTACAGACTGTGGACGGTCAGGCCCTGGAACGTTTCATCCTGCACCCTGTCCCCGGCGCCGAGCTGGGCCTGCAGGCCGTGCTCAGGGGCAAACAGGGCCGTCACGCGAACCTGTGGCAGGTCCCGCAGGACGTCCACGATGAACCGCCCCTGTGCGTCACGGGCGGTGGCGTTGGCGATCACGCCCACGCGCTTGCCGCCCAGGAGTTCGGCCAGATGCGCGGTGTCGTCCAACCCCGTGCGCACCGGCCCACTCGCGGCACAGGAAACCAACCCCAACGTGAGGACAGATCCGTATAACACGCGATACATCCTGTGTCTCCTTGCAAGAAAGACGTTCACTCCCGTTATGATACATGCCTTGCGGGTTCGCCGACAAGGTTTTCCTCGGAGGCATTGTGGGCCCGGAGCGTCGCGTCCGGCTCGGAAACGCGATAAAAACGTTTGACAGGCCGGGCCGCCGTCTCTAAGGTTGCGCGGATTTTGGGCATAGCCTTTTCCCGACAGGTCCCGGTGTGGCGGAATCCATGCGCCGGGGCAGGCGAGAGAACCGGTTGTTTTGGAAAGGAAGGTCGAAAAAAAGTGGATGCGAATCTCGAGCAACGGCTGCGGGCCCGGTTTGAGGCCGGGGCATGCGAAAAACTGATGGCGATTGCTCATCCGGCCCTGCACGCGTTTGTGGCCGAGGCCGTGGAGCTGTGTAATCCAAAGACCGTGCTGGTCTTCACGGACGACCCGCAGGATCACGAGCGCATCCGGCGGATGGCCCGCGAGGGCGGCGGCGAACATGCCCTGGCGATGGAGGGGCACACCTACCATTTTGACGGCCCGCAGGACCAGGGCCGCGACAAGCGGGTGACCAAGTGCCTGCTGCCGCCGGGAATGGTGCTGGGCGAAAGCCTCAACAGCATGGACAAGGCCTCCGGCGTCGCCGAGATTCGCGGGTTGCTCAAGGATGCGATGGTCGGTCGCCCCATGCTGGTGTGCTTCTGGTGCCTGGGACCGGTGCATTCCGACTTCAGCATCCCCTGCGTGCAGATCACCGATTCGCCCTACGTGGCCCACAGCGAGTGCATGCTGTACCGCCCGGGCTACGAGGTCTTCCGCGAGACGCCGCCCGAGGGGGAGTTCTTCCGCTTCCTGCACAGCCAGGGCGAGCTCGACGAGAACGGCTGCAGCAGGAACGTGGCCGGCAAGCGAATCTACATCGACCTTGAGGATAACCTGGTCTACTCGGTCAACACGCAATACGCCGGCAACACCGTCGGGCTCAAGAAGCTCGCGCTGCGGCTGGCGATCCAGAAGGCCTCGCGCGAGGGCTGGCTGGCCGAGCACATGTTCGTCATGGGCGTGCATGGTCCGGACGGACGGGTGACCTACTTCAACGGTGCGTTCCCTTCGGCGTGCGGCAAGACCAGCACGGCCATGATCCCCGGCCAGACCATCATCGGCGACGACATCGCCTATCTGCGCAAGCGCGACGGCGTGGTCTATACCGCCAATGTCGAGCACGGCATCTTCGGCATCATTCAGGATGTCAACCCGCACGATGACCCGGTCATCTACGAGGCGATCACCACGCCCGGCGAGGTCATCTTCGGCAACGTGCTCGTGGCCGATGACAGGCCCTACTGGATGGGCATGGGGGCCGAGGTCCCCGACCAGGGCATCAATTTCCAGGGTGCATGGCACAAGGGCAAGACGGATGCCGACGGCAAACCCATTCCGCCGTCACACAAGAACGCCCGCTACACCGTGCGGATCAGCGCCCTGGCCAACCGCGATAAGCGGGCCGACGACCCCGCGGGCGTGCCCCTGGGGGCGATCATCTACGGCGGCCGCGACAGCGATACCCTGGTGCCCGTGGAGCAGGCCTTTGACTGGACCGAGGGGATCATCGCCAAGGGGGCGACCCTGGAGAGTGAAACCACCGCGGCCACCCTCGGCGCCGAGGGCGTGCGGACCTTCAACATCATGAGCAACCAGGACTTCGTGTCGATTCCCCTGGGCCGCTACATTCAGAACAACCTGGATTTCGCCAAGGGCGTCAGCCGCCCGCCGGCGATCTTCTCGGTCAACTATTTTCTGCGGGATGAGAAGGGCAAGTTTCTGCACGAGATCCTCGATAAGATGGTGTGGATCCTGTGGGCCGAGCGGCGGGTCCACGGCGACGTCGAGGCGATCCGCACGCCGACCGGCTTCATCCCCCGGTATGAGGACATCGCGCAGCTCTTCCGCGAGCACCTGGCCAAGGCGTTCACGCGGGACGATTACGTCAGAGCCTTCACGGTCCGGGTGGCGAATCTGTTGGCCAAGTTCGACCGCGTGGAGAAGATCTATCAGGACAAGGTGCCCGACACGCCGCAGATTGTGTACGACACGTTTGCGACGATTCGTCGGCGTCTGCAGGAGGCCCAGGCCAAGCACGGGGAGATCATCTCGCCGTTCGCCCTGGAGTAATCCGGGCCCGGGGCGGGCCGCCGCTTCGGGTGGAGGGCGGATCGCGCCGCGCCGGTCGCGGGGTCAGGCGGGTGTCGGCGCCGGGTGGCGGCTGTCGTAGAACTCGACGATCTCGCCCAGACGATGCAGGATGCGTCGCGGTTCGCCATGGGCCTCGAGCCCCAGGAACTCGACCCCGATCGTGAGCGCCTGTTCTTCGCGGTCTTCGGACAGATGGATCACGTGTCCCTCGACGCGAACCGGCTGTTGGTACGGGGCGGGCGTGAACTGTAGCCCCACGACCTGGTGGACTCTGAAGTGCGGCGTCTGGTCCAGGTCAACCGTCACCTGCGCGCCGCCTGTCGACAAGTCTCTGAGCGTGCCTTGCCAGTGATCCTGCGGCGGGGTCGCGCCGTCCTGGTCGGTATAGCCGCGATGCCAGAACTGCACCGCGACGTGCAGGTCGGGCGGGACGGCCACGCGCCGAGAGGCCCGCCGCTCCAGGCGTTCGGCCTCATCCGGTATCTCCAGGGCGATGCGCTCCCCGTTCGGTCCGTCCACGTCCGCGACGACCGTCTCGAAGAGAATCGTATGGTAGCCCTGCTGAAACGCCGCGTTGACCGGCAGCTCGGCCTGCAAGGCGGCGGGTCGATTCGCCCGTCCGGCCAGCGGCTCGAGGACCACCCGCTCATCCGTGCAACTCGTCAGTTGCATCCCGCACTTGTACCACCGGCCGTGGGCCGTATAGCTGATCTCGCAGCGGATGCGGTCCTCGGCGGCCCGACTCAGCGTCTCGCGTATTTGTTCGCCCGTCAGGGGCTCGGGTCCGGCCATGTTTGTTGCCCTCCGACAATGGCATTCCGCCCGGCCGACACGCGCCGGTCTCGCGGATACCTCATCGCACGCGTCCTTTATCGGCACGGTCCGGCCCCCGCTTAATCACCACGTTGGCAGCCATGAGACCGATACGAAGGTCCGATAGTCACACAAGGCCCCTCGATGGCGGTTCGCCGCGTTTTGGCGTCGGACCGTTGCACACGCGACGCAACCGGCGTAAGATGGCCGCACCATGAGGCTGGTTATCGGAAAAATTCGGGATGGGGCCGACAAGCTGTTCTTGTTGGCGCTCTTCGCACTGGGCCTGGTCATCGCCCAGGGTCTGGTCGTGTGGTATCAGCATGTCAAGCTGTCTGGCCCCATTCCGTTGGGCCAGACCGGCCTGGCGGTGCCGCTGCCCACGGGACCGGGCTGGACGGGGTCGCCCACGTGGCGGCTCGGGCCCGCGGGGGCCGTGCTGGCGGCGAATTTGCGGCATGCCGGTGTCCAGGTCGATGTGCGGTGCGTGTATCGGCCCAGCGATGAGGTGCTCAACAGCCGCCAGGAACTCATCGACGCGCTCGAGGAACACGGCTACCAGGTCGCCGACTCGGGACGGTTTCGCCTGGCCCGAACGGAGATGCTGTGGGTGGAGGCGCATGGCCGCGGCCAGGGCCAAACGATATTTCTTGGCGTGGTCTCGCTGGACAAGGCCATCCTGGAACTGGAGGTTCGTTCACCCGATTTGGATTTGGCGCGGCGGATTTTCATGGCGGTCGGCGAGAAGATTCGCTATCGCCCCCCGCCGGACCCGCGCTTGTCGGTCTAGGCGAGGGGGTCGGCACACGTCGCGAGGGTCCCCCGAAGCGCCGTTAGAACAGGAAAGGAAGACGTTGATGGACGCAACGCATGACTGCATTATCGTCGGGGCCGGCCCGGCGGGGTTGGGGGCGGCGCTCTATGCGGCGCGGGATCGATTTCGCACGCTCGTGCTGGAGAAGTTCTATCCGGGCGGCCAGATCATGACCACCGACCGCATCGAGAATTATCCCGGTTTCGAGAATATCACGGGTCCTGATCTGATCGAGAAGATGAGCAACCAGGCCACCGGCTTCGGCGCGGACATCCGCACCGGCGCCGAGGTCACCGCTCTGGCCCGCCGCGACGATGGCCTGATCGAGGTGCACGTCGACGAGGAGGTGCTCGTGGGCCGCGCGGTCGTCCTGGCGCCGGGCAGCACCTACCGGCACCTGGGCGTGCCGGGCGAGGAGGAGTTCCGCTCGGCCGGGGCGGGCGTGAGCTACTGCGGCACCTGTGACGCCCCGTTTTTCAAGGACAAGAAGGTCGTTACCGTCGGCGGGGGCAACACGGCCGTCGAGGACACGCTGCACCTGGCCAAGTTCGCCCGCGAGGTGATTATGGTGCACCGACGCAACGAGTTTCGCGCCGCCCGCGTGCTCGCCGAAGAGCTCATGGCCTACGTGAACAAGCCCGATTCGAACCTCTCGCTCGAGCTGGACAGCGTGGTGACCGCTATCGAAGGCGAGGGCAAGGTCGAGCGGGTCCGCGTCCGCAACGTCAAAACCGAGAGCGAGAAGACGATCGATTGCGACGGCGTCTTCGTCTTCGTCGGCATGATCCCGAACACGGACTTCTGCAAGGATTTTGTGGAACTCAGCGAGCACGGCTACGTAAAATGCGACCCGGCCTACCTGCGGACCCGCGTGCCGGGCGTATTTGTCGCGGGCGACTGCCGCGTGGGGGCCGCCATGCAACTGGTCACCGCCGTCGCCGACGGGGTGAACGCCGTGATGTGGATGAAGCAGTACTTCCGCGACCCGGACTGGTGGAATCAGGGCCTGACCGATGAGCTGGGCCCGGGAGGGTGGTAGCCGCCATGGCGCCGACGGACTTCGTGGCTTTGGGTCTGGCGTGGTACGTTGTGTTCGTCTTTTCGGTGACCGTACACGAAGCCGCCCACGCCTTGCTCGCCATGAAGCTGGGTGACCCCACCGCCTATCACGGCGGCCAGGTCACGCTGGACCCGGTGCCGCACATGCGACGCGAACCATTCGGCATGATCGTGGTGCCTTTGCTGTCGTATGTGATGGGCGGGTGGATGTTTGGCTGGGCCTCCACGCCGTATGATCCGGGTTGGGCCGCCCGCCATCCGCGGCGAGCCGCCTGGATGGGCCTGGCCGGGCCGGGCGGGAATCTGGCGCTGATTCTTCTGGCGGGCGTGCTGATTCACGCGGGCATCGCCGCCGGCTGGTTCTACGCCCCGCCGGCCATCACCTTCTCCACCGTCGTGGAGGCCAAGGCCGTCGGCCCGGCCAAGGCCGCGGCCGTGCTGCTGAGCCTGCTGTTCAGCCTGAATCTGTTGCTGCTGATTTTCAACCTGCTGCCGCTGCCGCCGTTGGATGGCACGGCCTGGATGGAACTGGTGCTCCGGGGCGAGGCCTTATTGCGTTATCGGCAGCTCATCGCCCATCCCCAGGCCCGCCTCGTGGGTCTGGTCCTGGCGTGGATCTTCTTCGACGTCGTTTTCGGTCCCGTCCATCACGTGGCGATCAATCTGCTCTATCCCGGGGCCGGATACCACTGATAAACGGGCCGACGTGGCCGTTGCCTGGGGCCCGTTCTTCGAGTATCTTGAACGATTTGACGGGCATTGCGACATGGTGGATTCGGAGTGCGGATCGTGACCGACAAGGAACTGATTGAGCGGATCCGGCAGACGGCTTACCTGGAGGGCGACTTTGTCCTGCGCAGCGGCAAGCGAAGCACGTACTACCTGGACAAGTACCTCTTCGAGACCTGTCCGGATATTCTCCGGGCACTGGGCGAGCGGTTCGCGCGACACGCCGGCGACGGGGTGACGCGGATCGCCGGGGCGGAGCTGGGCGGCGTGGCCCTGGCCGCGGCCACGGCTCTGGCGTGCGACAAGCCCTGGCTGATCGTCCGCAACAGCAAGAAGGGCTACGGCACGGGCAAACTCGTCGAGGGCGTTCTGGAGCCCGGTGATGGGGTACTCCTGGTCGAGGATATCGCCACCACGGGGGGGCAGGTGCTCGAGGCCGCCCGGGTCATTACCGAGGCCGGTGCGACCGTCACGAAGATCGTCGCCGTCATCGACCGTCGGCAGGGGGCCGCGGAGAACATCGCCGCCGCCGGATACGTATTTGATAGGTTGCTGACGCGCGAGGATCTGGGCATCGGCGGTGAGTGAGGCCGCGTCGGATCGCGGGGCGGCGGCTGCGGACGCGGCGACCGGCCAGGCGTTGGGGAACGGAGGCATGGAGCATTATCAACTGCTGTGCGACATCAGCGACCTGAACCACCTGTTCCGGCAGAGCGCCAGCGTGGAGAACCTGCTGGACGCCACGGTGCAGATGGTCACTCGTCACCTGTACTCCGACGTGTGCTCGATTTACCTCTACGATGAAGAGACCGAGATGCTGGTCATGCGGGCCACGGCCGGTCTGAACCCCGAATCCGTGGGCCAGGTGCGGATGAAGCTGGGCGAGGGACTGACGGGGATGGCGCTCAAGGAGCTGCGGCCCATCTGCGTCAGCCGGGCCAGCAAGCATCCCGATTACAAGCTCTTCGTTGGCACCGACGAGGAGCAGTTCGACAACTTCCTGGCCGTGCCGATCACGCGCGGCCTCAACCGGATCGGCGTGCTCACCCTGCAGCGCAAGAAGCGGACCAAGTTTCGCGAGGAGGACATCCGCGCCTGTCGGGCCGTGGCGTCGCAATTGGCGAACATTATCGAAAACGCACGGTTTGTCATCGGGCTTCACACCGAAAACGAACCACCACACGTGCCCGTCGAGCAGGTGTGGCATCTACCGGCGGGCCTGGAGGTGATCCACGGTCAGGTCGCAGCCGAAGGGGTTGCGCGGGGGCCTTGCCGCGTGCTCGACAAGGAACGCACGTTTGAGAAGCTGCAACAGCACACGTTTGACCGGACCTACACCCTCGACCAATTCGATGAGGCGGTCCGTCAAACCGAGAGCCAACTGGAGGAGTTGCAGAGCCGCGTGGAGGAAAAGCTGAGCGATGCGGCGTCGTTGATCTTCGCCTCGCATTTGTTGATCCTCAAGGACCGACAGTTCATCGGCACGATGCGCCAGTTGATCGAAGACGGCCAGAACCCACCGGCCGCGGTCCTGCACGTGGCCCGACAGTACATCGATATCTTTACGCACAGCACCAACCGCTACATCCGTGAGAAGGTGCAGGACGTCGAGGACCTGATCACGCGGCTGCTCGGCAATCTGCTGCAGGACGCGGATCGGCCAACCGGCCTGGCCGGGACGATCGTCATCGCGCGGGAGCTGTTCCCGTCCGACCTGTTGCAGATGAGCTCGGAGGACGTCGCCGGAGCCGTGCTGGTCGCCGGGGGGGTGACGGGACACGTGTCGATCCTGGCGCGTTCACTGCAGATTCCCATGGTCATCGCCAACCGCTACGAGCTGCTCGCCGTGCCCGACGGCACCGAAGTGCTCCTGGACGCCCAGGCCGGCACCGTGTTCATCGCGCCCTCGCCGGAGGTGCTCACCCAGTTCAAGCGGCGCCACGCCGAGCAGCGCCGGGTCGGGGCGACCCCGGCTGTTCGTCCGCAGACCCACACCGCTGATGGGACGCGCGTGCGCCTCCTGGCCAACATCAATCTGTTGGGCGACCTCCAGGCGGCCCACGCATTCCGCTGTGAGGGCGTCGGGCTGTATCGCACCGAGTTTCCGTTCATCATCCGACGCGATTTCCCCAGCGAGCAGGAGCAATACCAGGCCTATCGCCGGCTCGTCACCGGCATGCGCGGCAAACCCGTGACGTTCCGCACGCTCGACATCGGCGGCGACAAGGTGCTCAGCTACTACCACAACGCCGAGGAGAAGAACCCCGGCATGGGCATGCGGTCGATCCGCTTTTCCCTGCGGAACCAGCCGGTTTTTCTACAGCAGCTTCGGGCGATGCTGCGGGCCGGGCTCGGCGCCGACCTGGGCATCATGTTCCCGATGATCGCCTCCACGGACGATCTGCGCCAGGCCCGCGCGGCGCTCGACGAGGCCCAGCGGCAACTGGATCGCGAGGGCGTCCCGCACAATGCGCGGCCGCGGGTGGGGATCATGGTAGAGTTGCCCTCGGCGGTGTACCTGGCCGAGTCGCTCGCGGCGGAGGTGGACTTCTTCTCAATCGGCACGAACGACCTGATCCAGTTCATGCTGGGCGTGGATCGCACGAACGAGAACGTGGCGGATTTCTATATCCCGCACCACCCCGCGATCCTGCGGGCGATCCGGCTCGTGGTCGACGCGGCGAATCGCCACGGGGCTGAGGTCTCGGTGTGCGGCGACATGGCCCACATGCCCGAGTACGTGCCGCTGCTGCTGGGACTGGGCGTGCGCACGCTCAGCGTGGATCCGGGATACATGCCGCGCGTCCAGCAGGCCGTGGAGCAGACGCACCTGGACGCGGCGGGCGATCTGGCGACTGCGGCGCTGGCGGCGGGAACGGTGGAGGACGTGGCTCGCCTGCTGGGTCTGGCGCCGTCGGCCGAGCAACCGTCCTGAGTGGCGCTACGCCTCGACAAGCCGCTCCACCCTGCGGAGAATCGCGCGGGCGAGCCGGTCTTTCGTACCGGTCAGGTGCGTCCAGTCGTCGCCGGCGGTGCGGACCCAGATGCTGGAGCGCGACGCGCCGATGGCCTCGGGCGTGTTGGCAACGATCAGGTCCACGCGTTTGGCGAGCCGCTTTTTGTCGGCCTGGACGAGCACGTCGCGGTCCTCCAGGGCAAACCCCACGACGACCCGGCCCTGCTTGTGGCGGCCGGCCCAGGCGAGGATGTCGGCCGTGCGCTTGAGCGCCAGCATCGGCCCGGCGGCGTCCTTCTTGAGCTTGGTCTTGCGGGGGCGTGCGGGCGTGTAGTCGGCCACCGCCGCGGCCATGATCAGTGCATCACACCGGTCGAAGTGCGCCTTGACCGCATCGAACATCTGCGCCGCCGCGACAACCGGCACGACGTGGGCCTGCTTCGGCGGCCGCAACGGCGTCGGCGCCAGGATGAGCGTTACGGTGTGCCCCGCCCGCAGGGCCGCCCGCGTCAGGGCCAAACCCATGCGGCCGCTGCTGGCGTTGGAGATGAACCGCACGGGGTCGATGTATTCGCGGGTGCCGCCGGCTGTAATCAGGAGGTGCATGGTTTACGCCAGCGCCGCTTGGATCGCGGCGAGGATGTCGGCCGGTTCGGCCATGCGGCCGGGACCTTGCGTGCCGCAGGCCAGCGGGCCCTCCTCCGGGCCGATGAGCGTGACGCCGCGCTCCTGCAGAGTCCGAGCGTTCTGCTGCACCGCCGGATGGGTCCACATCTTCGTATTCATCGCCGGCGCCAGGAGGAGGGGTCTCTCCCACGCGGCGCACAGCGTGGTGCTCAGCAGATCGTCGCACAGGCCGACGGCGAGCTTGGCCAGCAGATTCGCCGTCGCCGGCGCCACGACCACGACCTGCGCCCAATCCGCCAGACTCACGTGACCGATCTGAAAGGCTTCGGGTCCCGACCACAGGCTGGTATACACCGCCTGGCCGGTCAGCGTCTCAAAAAGCTTGGGCGTGACCAGTCGCCGGGCGTTGCGGGTCAGGATCGTGCGCACCACGGCCCCTTCGGCAGTGAGCCGACGCGCCAGCTCCGCCGCCTTGTACGCGGCAATGCCTCCGCAGACCCCCAACAGAATCCTGCGATCGGAGAGCGTCGTGCTCACGAGCCGGTCCTTACGGCAGATCCATCATAATGTCTTTCTTGGGCTGGCTGGTGCCGTCGTCGATGGTGATCTTATCCTGCTTGATCTCCTCGATCACGATCTCCATGATGGTCTTGCCCGCCGTATCCTCGATGAGCGGCCGGCTGCCCTGGATCAGCTCGACCAGTCGTCGCTGCATCAGGGCCGACAGCCGAAACCGCCCACCCATCTTGTGGACGATGTCCGTACTCTTGAGTTCTTCGATCATACACTAGGCTCCACTCTTCGATTGGATTATCTGAATCACGTCCTGGACGGCCTGCTCGAGATTGTCGTTGATGACCATGTGGTCGTAGAATCGCATCGCTTGGGCCGTCTCCTGCCCCGCCTCGGCCAGGCGGCGTCGGCGGGTGTCTTCGTCCTCGCCGCGGCCGCGTTTCTCCATCCGCCCGGCCAGTTCGGTGCCGCTGGGTGGAAGGATGAAGATCATCACTGCCTCCGGATACATCCGTTTGACCTGCCGAGCGCCCTGCACGTCGATCTCCAGCAGGATCGTCTCGCCCCGGGCCAGCGCCTCATCCACCTCGCGACGCGGCGTGCCGTAGTAATGGCCGAACACCTCGGCGTATTCCAGAAACGCCTCGTCCCGTATCCGCTGCTCGAACGCGTCCCGCGTCAGGAACCAGTAGTCCTTGCCGTCCTCTTCGCCGGCGCCGCGGGGCCGGGTCGTCGCCGAGACGCTCAGGCGCGCGCCGGTGCGGCGGATCACCTCGCGGCAGATCGTGCTCTTGCCCACGCCGCTGGGACCGCTGATCACCGCCAGTTGGCCTTTTTGGCTCGGTGCGTTCATGCGAGGCCTACTCCACGTTCTGGACCTGCTCCTTGAGTCGGTCGATCGCGCACTTGATGTCGATCACCCACTGGCTGATCTGTGCATCGGCGGCCTTGCTGGCGATCGTATTGGCCTCGCGGAGCATTTCCTGGCAAATAAAGTCCAGTTTCCGTCCCGCCTTGTCGTCCGTCTCGCATTCGGCCCGGAACTGCTGCAAGTGCGAATCCAGCCGCGTCAGCTCCTCGGCGATGTCGGACCGGTCCGCGAACAGGGCCACCTCGCGGGTCAGCAGATCGTTGTCGATCTGCACCTTGGCCTCGGCGAGCAGTTCCTCGACGCGGCGTCGCAGCCGCTGGTGATACTGCTCCACGACGATGGGACGCCGACCGCGGATCTGCTCCAGCGTCTGGGCCATCAGGTCGCAGTTCTGCCGCAGATCGGCCGCCAACGACCGCCCCTCTTCGGTCCGCATCCGTCGCAGATGGTCCAGGGCCCGTTGCGTCAGGTCCAGGACGGCCCGGCGTATGTGCTCGGCCAGATCGGCGTCCGGTTCGGCCGGTTGAATCACCCCCGGCAGGGTCAACAGGGCCGCCAGATCCACCCGGCACCCCAGCCCCTTGGGCCGGCGCAGTTGCGCCAGCCTGTCCAGGCACGCCTGGATCGCCTCGGTGTCTACGTCGAAAAACGCATGGGGCGACGTGCTCTTGATGCGCAGCGTATAGTTGACCGTCCCGCGGATGATCGCGGCGCGCAACTGCTTCTCAACCGGGCCTTCCAGAAACGCCGCCACGTCGGGCAGGCGGATCTGCGCCTTGAAGTACCGGTTGTTCACCGTGCGGATCTCGACGGCATAGGCCAAACCGTCGACCTCGACCGTCGCCTCGCCGAAACCGGTCATACTGCTGATCATGCCGCCGGCTCCCTTCGTCATCGTCAGGAACCACCGCCGCCGGCCGGTGCCGGCTCGGGTGAGGTGACGGGTCCCTCTGTCGGTTCGCCCGTCGGGGCGGACGCCGGTTCGGTCGAGGTGCCCGCCGGGGTATCGGGCGCCGCCGGGGCCATGGTGGGCGAGGATTGTTGGAGCGTCGCCGACGGCGCCGGCCTGTAGAACTTGACCATGACCAACCCCAGGCCCAGGAACACCGCGACCAGTCCGATCGTGACCCACGTCAGGAAATCCCCGGTCTTGGTGCCCAGCACGCTGCCGGCCCCGGCGCCGCCGAAGGCCGCGCCGATACCGCCGCCACGGCCTTTCTGCACCAGGACCACCAGGATCAGCAGCACGGCCACCAGTACCCAGATGACCATCACCGCGTTCATCAGGAACGAGACTGCCATCAGTGGAACGCTTGTCATAGGTATGCCCTTCTTTATCTTTCTTGTCCCGCGTTGGGTCTCAATCAGGCCACGGTCTGAACCATGGCGGCGAAATCCTCGACCTTGAGGCTGGCGCCGCCGACCAGCAGCCCGTCCACGTCCGGATTGGCCATAAGCTCGGCGGTGTTGTTTGGCTTGGCCGACCCGCCATACTGAATCCGCATCTGCTGAGCCACGTCGGCACCGAACAGCTCGCCCAGCAGCGCCCGTATCATGGCGTGGACCTCCTGGGCCTGCTCGGCCGTGGCGGTCTTGCCCGTTCCGATGGCCCACACCGGTTCGTAGGCCACCGTCACGGCCAGGGCCCGTTCGGCGTCGATCCCCTCCAGGCCGTTCTTGACCTGTTCGCTGACGACGTCGTGCGTGCGGCCGGCCTCACGCTCCTCGAGCAGCTCGCCCACGCAGAAGATCGGCAACAGTCCGCCGTCGATGGCCGCGCGGACCTTCTTGTTGATCAGCTCATCGGTCTCCCCCAGGATGTGTCGCCGCTCGGAGTGCCCGAGAATCACGTAGCTGCACCCCACGTCCTTGAGCATGTCGCCGCTGATCTCCCCAGTGAAGGCCCCGTTGCGCTCGTGGTACAGGTTCTGAGCGCCGAGCGCGATGTTCGACGAACTCAACGCCGCCCCGACCGCCGCGAGATAGACGAACGGCGGACACACGGCCACGTCCACCGTATCCACCCCCGCCAAGCGGTCCTTGAGCCCCGACGCGAGCGCCAAAGCCCCCCGCTGGTTGGTGTTCATCTTCCAGTTGCCCGCTATGAACGGCTTTCTCATTGGGTCGCTCCTGTGGTTCCTTGCTCGTTGCCTGTGTCCGTCACCCCTGCCCGTCGGGCCGTCGTCTCGGCGGGGCGGGGCGAATCCCGATCATAACACCGTCGTGCTTCGCGGGAAGCTGCCCAGGACCGACAGTTGCAGACAGTGCCGGCGGGCCTCGTCCAGGGCCGTGGCGACGTGCTTGTCGCTGCGATGCCCCAAAAAATCCACGAAGAAGTAGTACTCCCATTCGCGCTTCCGGTTCGGCCGCGAACCGATGTTCGTCATGTTGATATCGTAGTCCTTGAAGACGTTCAACACGTCCACCAGGGCCCCCGTTCGATGGGCGGTGCTGAACAGGATGATCGTCTTATCGTCCCCCGTCGGCTTGGCGTCCTCCTTGGCGATGACCAAAAAGCGGGTGACGTTGTTGGCGATGTCCTCGATGTCCGGGCAGAGGATCTTCAGGCCGTAGATCTCCGCGGCTACGATCGAGGCGATCGCCGCGGCGCCCGGTTCGGTGCGGGCCCGCTCGGCCGCCTTCGCCGACGAGGCGACGGGAATTGTCTCGGCCTCCTTGGCCATGCTGCTGAGCCAGTTGCGGCACTGGGCGAAGACCTCCGGCTGCGAGTAGATGCGCTCGATCCGGTCGATGGGGCAGTTGGCCAGCAGGTTGTGATGGATGGCCATGTGCACCTCGCCGCAGATCAGCACGTCCGACTCGATGAATCCGTCGAGCGTCTCGCGGACGCCGCCGCCGGCGGAGTTCTCCACGGGCACCACCCCGAAATCGCAATGAGCCTTGCTGACCTCATCGAAGATCGCCCGGATGTCGGCGACGCCCTCGTACTCGACGCTCTGGCCGAATTTGAGCAGCGCCGCGGTATGGCTGAAGCTGCCGGCCGGACCGAGGTAGGCGATGCGCAGCGGCCGCTCCAGGAAAAACGAGCCGCTCATCAGTTCCCGCCAGATCGCCACCAGCGTCGCGTTCGGCAGGGGACCCTGGTTGACCGCCGCGATCTTGTCCAGGACGGCCTTTTCTCGATCGGGGGCGTAAATCGGCACACTGGCGTTGGTCTTGAGCTTGCCGATATCCACCACGACCCGGGCGCGCTCGTTGACCAGCTCGACGAGCTTTGCGTCGATTTCGTCGATCTTTTTTCTCAGCTCTTCCAGCGACATACCGCCCCGGTTTCGCGGTCCGGATAGGGCCCGGCACGCAATCCAGACCTTCGCCAATTATACGGAAACCCACCTATTTAACCGCTCGCCGCTCGGGCGTCAACGCGCCGGGCACCGTTTTTGCAGGTTTTCTGCGTGGCCTGCCGGGTCTCAGGATGGCAGACCGAGAACCTCGGCCATCCCATACAGCCCCGCCGGTCGGCCCTTGACCCATCGGGCGGCCCGCAACGCGCCGTGTACGAACGTGTCGCGGCTGTGCGCGGTGTGGCTGAGCGTCACCGTCTCCCCCAAAGTGCTGTAAATCACGGAGTGCAAACCAGTTATGTCGCCGGCGCGAAGGGCGTGCATCCCGATGGTTCCGGGCCGGCGAAGGGCGTCTGGACCGCTGCGGCCATGGACCATCGCGCCGGGAAAATCCCAATTCATGGCTTGGCATATCCGACGGGCCAGTGTCCGCGCCGAACCGCTCGGCGCATCCTTTTTGAAACGATGATGCGCCTCGGTGATTTCTATATCATATTGTTCGCCAAGGAGTTGCGCCACCTGGCCGACCAGCGTGAACAACACGTTCATTCCCACGCTCATGTTCGTCTCGTGCACGACGGCGATCGTGTTGGCGGCGTGCTCGAGCTTGTGGGCCTGCTCATCGTTCAGGCCCGTTGTTCCCGTCACCAAGGCCGTTTTCGTGCTGGTGCAGACCTCCAGGGCCCGCATCGCCCCTTCCGGCAGTGAAAAATCGATCATCACGTCGGCCGCGCCAGCCGGTTCAGGGCTGAGGGCTACGCCTAACGGCCCCACGCCGGCCAATTCGCCCGCATCATGGCCGATCTGCGGATGATCGGGCCTTTCCAAGGCCGCAACGAGCTCGAAATCGCCCGTTTCAGCCGCCAAGGCCACGATCCGTCGTCCCATCCGCCCCGCCGCTCCGTTGACCGCCAGTCGTGTCTGCATGATGCTATCCCGTTTTTTGCTGGAATATTCGTCCCTCGCCGACCGTCGAGTATATGAGGCTGGACAGACGTTGACAAGTTTTGTATTTAGAGGCTATCGCCCCGGTCCGGTCATCCGACTATGATAGTGCGGATGAAAAGTCCGCGACATCGCGGGCGGGGGAACGTAGAAAACAAGAGACAGGTTTTTCGTTGGAGGTGCACCATGACCAGGCATGGGATAGTATGGGCGACGCCGGTTGTTCTGGGTCTGATCCTTCTGGCGGTGACCGGGTGTGAGACCGATGCGCAGAATACCGCCCTTCTCGGTACGGCGATCGGGGCCGGCGTTGGCGCCCTGGCCGGCGGGGATACGGAGGGCACGCTGATCGGTGCGGCCGTCGGTGGCGGCACGGGGTACATCATCGGCAACGAGTCCGATAAAAAGAAGACCCGCCAGGAGATCGAGAGCGTCCGGGCCGAGCAGAACACCGTGACCATGTGGATCACCAACAGCAACGGCTCGAGGATTCCGGTCAATCTGACGCGCAGCGGGCCAAACTACGTCGGACCGCGAGGCGAGATCTACCCAAGTTTGCCCACCGAAGAGCAACTGAAGATGGTCTATGGCTTCTAGCGCCGTCCGTCGCCGGGCCTGATCCATCCGCGGGTCAGGGCCGGTTGACGCGTTGGGTGACGAGGTCCACAGCGGCCGGGGTGTTTTTGCATCCCGGCCGATTCTCTGCGCCCGTCCCGTGATGGCGCACCTGGGGGGCTGCCCAGCCTATTCTCGACCGGTCATCCGCGCCCGTGCCCACGAACGCCCGCGATGCTCGACGCTGTGCCGGGTTGCCGCGGTGCCGTGGGGTCGGCATTTCGGTTCACAATCGGCCGGGCGTGGTCTATAATGCCCGCCGCAAAGATCGGCCGATGGAAGGAGACGGATATGGCGATCAGTTCGAGGGACCGCCTGGAGGCCACGTTGTCGCATCAATCCCCGGACGTGGTGTGCGTGGACTTCGGCGCGACGCACGTGACGGGCATCAACGTCAGCGTAGTCGCCCAACTGCGACGGGCGCTGTTGGGCGAGCCGGACTACCGCGTGCGGGTCACCGAGCCGTACCAGATGCTCGGCGAGATCGACGACGCCCTGGCCGAGGCGCTGGGCATCGACGTGGTCGGCGTCCTGGGCCGAAAGACCATGTTCGGCTTCGAGAACAAGGATTTCAAGCCCTTCACGCTCTTTGACGGCACGGAGGTGCTCGTGCCGGGCGATTTCAACGTCACCGACGACGGGCAGGGCGGGTACTACATCTATCCCGAGGGCGACACCACGGTACCGCCCAGCGGCCACATGCCCAAGGGCGGGTTCTACTTCGACGCCGTTCGGCGGCAGGAGCCCATCGACGAGGCCAAACTCGACCCGGCCGACAACCTCGAAGAGTTCGGTCCCCTCAGTCAGGCCGACGTGGACCACTACGTGCGCCAGGCCAAGACCGCCGCTGCGCAGGGCAAAGGAGCGATTCTTTCGGCGCCGGGCACGGCGTTCGGCGATATCGCCCTGGTGCCGGCGTGTTGGATGAAACACACCAAGGGCATCCGCGACGTGGAGGAGTGGTACGTCAGCACGGCCCTGCGACGGGATTACGTGTACAAGGTCTTCGATGGCCAGTGCGAGGTCGCGCTGAAGAACCTCGACACGCTCGCCCGAGCCCTGGGGGACAAGGTCCAGGCCGTCTTCCTGACGGGGACGGATTTTGGCACGCAGCGCGGCCTGTTCATCTCGCCGGCGGCCTACCGCGACTTGTACAAGCCGTTTCATAAGGCGGTGAACGATTTCGTCCACGCGCATACCCCGTGGAAGACGTTCATCCATTCCTGCGGCAGCGTCGTGGACCTGCTCGATGACTTTATCGAGGCCGGATTCGATGTCCTCAACCCCGTGCAGTGCTCGGCGGCGGGCATGGACCCGAAGTTCCTCAAGGAACGGTTCGGCGATCGGCTGGTCTTCTGGGGCGGCGGCGTGGATACACAGAATACGCTGCCCTTCGGCACCCCGCAAGAGGTTTACGAGCAGGTGCGGCGCCGCATTGACCTGTTCGGCGCCGGCGGGGGCTTCGTGTTCAACACCATTCATAACATTCAGGCCAAGACGCCCGTGGAGAACGTTCTGGCGATGGTCAAGGCCCTGCGGGATGCGCGGCAGGGGTAGACCGATGAGCCCGTCCCACCGGCCCACGGCCCCGATCGAGGCGAACGGATGCACCTGAGTTCATCGGACATGATCGTGTTCCTGGGCTTCTTCGCGGTCGTGATCACCGTGAGCATGCTCAAGAGCCGCCGCGAGCGCACCAGCGAGGACTACTTTCTGGCCGGTCGCGGCCTGACGTGGCCGCTGATCGGCTTTTCGATCGTCGCGGCGAATCTCTCGACCGAGCAGTTTGTCGGCATGAGCGGCCAAAGCGCCGGCAACGTCGGCCTGGCCGTGGCGGGCTATCAGCTCCTCGGCGCGGTGACGATCGTCTTCGTGGCGATCTTCTTCCTGCCGCGCTTCCTGCGGGCCGGGCTCTACACCATGCCTGAATACCTCGAATATCGCTACAGCCCCACCACGCGGGCGGTAATGGCGTTCTACACGGTCGTGATCTACGTGCTGGTGTTGCTGGCGGCGGTGCTGTATTCGGGCGGGCTGACGCTGCACACGATCTTCGGCATGGACCTGACCGCCGCAGTCTGGCTCATCGGGGCCATCGCCGCGTTCTATACCGCCTGGGGCGGGCTCAAGGCGGTCGCGGTGGCGGACCTGTTCCAGGGCTCGGCGCTGTTGCTGGGCGGACTGCTGACCATGATCCTGGGCTTTCGCGAGATCGGCGTGCAGACGTTCTTTTCCGCCAACGCCGACCGGTTGCACATGGTGCTGCCCGCCGACCATCCGGAGATGCCCTGGACCGTTCTGGTGCTGGGCCTGTGGATCCCCAACTTCTATTACTGCGGGCTCAACCAGTTCATTGTGCAGCGGACGCTGGCGGCCAAGACGCTGCGCCAGGGGCAACTGGGCATCATCTTCGCCGCGGCTTTGTGGCTTCTGGTGCCGTTCGTGATCGTCATGCCCGGCATCATGGCCCTGCATCTGTACGGCTCGGAGCTGGGCACGAGCGACCAGGCGTACCCGGTCCTGATCCGTAACCTGATTCCGGCGGGCCTGCGCGGGTTTATCTTCGCCGCTCTGGCCGGGGCGGTCATCAGCTCCCTGGCCTCGATGCTCAACAGCGCCGCGACGATCTCGACGATGGACCTGTACAAGCGGCTGCTGCGGCCCCAGGCCACGCACGAATGGCTGGTGGACATGGGCCGCGTGCTCACGATCGTGTTCGTCCTCGTCGGCTGTGCGATCGCGCCGCACCTGGCCAACCCGGAGTTCGGCGGCGTCTTCAAGTACATCCAGGAGTTTCAGGGCTTCATCTCGCCGGGGATTCTGGCGGCGTTCGTGTTCGGCTTCGTGGTGCGCAGCGCCCCGCCGGCCGCGGGGACGACGGCCCTGCTGGCGAACGTCCCCGTCTACGGACTGCTGTTTCTCTTTTTCTCAGGCCACGGCCGGCTGGAAGCGTGGACGATTCGTGAGATGGCGTTCCTGAACCGCATGGCGATCACGTTTTTCGTGCTGATCGCCCTGATGGCAGCGATCACCTGGGCCCGGCCCCTGCGGCAGGTCCGTCCCATGCCGGTCCGGGCCGAGATCGAAACGCGCACCGCGCCGATCGTCTGGGTTCTGGGGGCCCTGGTCATCGCCGCGGTCGTCGGCTTCTACATCGTATTCTGGTGATCGGGTCGAGTCCGGTCCGGCCGCCGAACGGAGGGCACAAGACTATGCGAGCACATACGCGACGCGAGTTTCTAAAAGGCGCCGGTCTCACGGTAGCAGCCAGCGTGTCCGGTTGCGGGATGATGGGCGATCCCCGTCCCGACGTGTCCGAGCGTCCCAACATCCTGTGGCTCACGTGCGAAGACCTGAGCCCCTGGCTCGGCTGTTACGGAGACCCCCAGGCCGACACCCCGCACCTGGATGCGCTGGCCGAGCAAGGCACGCGGTACCTGAATGCCTTTGCCTCCTCGCCCGTCTGCGCCCCGGCGCGGTCGTGCCTGATTACGGGCCTCTACGCCAATGCCCTGGGGACGCAACATCTGCGGTCGAGCATCGACATTCCCGATTTGGTCCGGTGCTTCCCGGCGTATCTGCGCGAGGCCGGTTATTACTGCACGAACAACGTGAAGAAGGACTACAACTTCGTCGACGTCGGGGCCTGGGACGAGTCCAGCACCGAGGCCCACTGGCTCAACCGCCCGGCGGGGCGCCCGTTCTTTGCCGTGTTCAATCACATGATTACCCACCAGAGCCGGCTCAATGGCTCCGACGTCGAGTGGTTCAACCAGTATGGCCATCTGCTCAAGGCCGAGCGCCGCCATGATCCGGCCCGGATGCGGATTCCGCCGTACTACCCGGACACGCCCGAGATTCGTAAGATGTGGGCGCGCTACTACGACCTGGCGTCGATCATGGACGATCAGGTCGGCGAGCTGCTGCGTCAACTCCAAGCCGACGGCCTGGCCGACCATACGATCGTCTTCTTCTACGCGGATCACGGCTCGGGCATCCCGCGGCACAAGCGGGCCCTGCACGACAGTGGCCTTCGCGTGCCGCTGATCGTACGATTCCCCGAGCGTTGGCAGCACCTGGCGCCGACGCCGCCGGGCCAAACAACCGATCGGTTGGTCAGCTTTGTGGATTTCGGGCCGACGGTCCTGAGTCTGGCACAGATCCGCCCGCCCAATGTCATGCAGGGCCGGCCGTTCCTCGGTCGGTATGCATCCAGGCCGCGACGGTACATCTTCGCCCACGCCAGTCGCGTGGACGAGGCCTACGACATGAGCCGCTGCGTGTGCGACGGGCGATACAAGTACATCCGCAACTTCATGCCGCATCTGCCGTGGGTCCAGCCCAGCGCGTATCCCGATCACGCCGAGATCATGCAGGAGCTTCGCCGCGCCCGGGCCGCCGGAGAGATGAACGCCGACCAGCGGGCCCTGTTTGAACCGCGGGCGGCGGAGGAGCTTTACGATACCCAGGCCGACCCCCATGAAATCCAAAACCTGGCGGCATCGCCCGGTCATCGCGTGGTGCTGGAGCGCCTGCGGGCGCGGCTGCACGACTGGATGGTGCGGATCGGCGATACGGGCCTGTTGCCGGAGGCCCAGATGCATATCCGTTCGACCGATTCGACGCCGTATGAAACCGTACGCGACAAGCGGCGCTTCGGCCTGGAGCGCGTTCTCGAAGCGGCCGAGGGTGTGGGGGCGGCAGCAGCGGCAACAGCCTATGAAAGGTTGAGCGACGCCGAGCCTGCGGTCCGCTACTGGGGCTTGATTGCGCTGGCCGTGCCCGACACCTCGCCCGTGGATATCATGCGCATCGAGCCGTTGCTGGCGGATACGAGCCCCGATGTGCGGTTCATGGCCGCCGCGTTGGTGGCCCGGCATGGTGAATCCCGGCGGGCGTTGGATGTGCTCATCGAGGGGCTCGATGATCCGCGGGGACCGGTCGCGCTGGCGGCCGCCCGGCAGATCGAATTGTTGGGGGACAAGGCCGCGCCGGCGGTGGATCGCATCGCCGCCGCGCGACAGGCGAACGTGCAATCCGACCGCCACCCGGATTACAGGATGTTCATTGACTGGGCGTTGACGTACGCCCTGCACTCGTGCGGCCGGCCCACGGATTACCTGATAACGTTCTGAAACTCGGTGGAGGGTGTTCTATGTACCCTGGAAGCCTGAAAGTGTTGGCTGCCTGGCTGTGTGTCACGACGGCGGTGGCGTCCGCCTCGCTCAAGCCGGCGCCGCCACGGCGGGTGATCTCGTTGGATGGGACCTGGCGGATCGCCGAGGGGGCGATGGATACAATGCCGACGGCCTTCGAGCACACGGCGCCGGTGCCGGGTCTGGCGGACATGGCCGACCCGCCCTTCGAGAAGGTCGGCTTCGACGTGCCCCTGCGAGAGGCGTTCTGGTATCGACGAACGTTCGCCCTCGACGGGCCTGTACCCGATGTCGCGGTGCTCTTGATTCGCAAGGCCAAGTACGGCACCAAGGTCTGGCTCAACGGGAAGCTCATCGGTGAACACCTGCCGTGCTTCACCCCGGCGTATCTGGATGTCAAAGCGCATCTCCGGGGCGATGGCCGCGAGAATGAGTTGATCGTCCGTGTCGGGGCCTATCGCACGGCCGTGCCGGAAGACCAGCCATCCGGCTGGGACTTCGAGAAGTATCGCTACATCCCCGGCATCTACGATTCCGTGGAGATGATCCTCACGTCGGGGCCTTACATTGCGAACGTCCAGACCGTGCCGCAGATCGAGCAGGCCTCCGTGCGCGCCGTCGTTGAGTTGCGGGGTCTGGACACGGACACCACAACGGCCGTGGAGTGCGAAGCCCGCGAGGTGGTCAGTGGCCGGCTCGTGGGAACCGCTCGACTCGCCGACCTGGAGGTTGCCAAGGGCGCTCTGGTCAAAGCGGATGTGACCGTGCCCATGGAGAACATGCGGCTGTGGTCCCCTGAAGACCCGTTCCTTTATGAGTTGACCGTCAAGACCGGCGGCGATGCGGCGAGGGTGCGGTTCGGTATGCGGTCGTTTCGATTCGATCCGGATTCGGGCCGGGCGATTCTCAACGGCAAGCCGTACTACATGCGCGGCACGAACGTGTGCATCTATCGCTTCTTTGAGGATTCGCTGCGGGGCGACCGGCCGTGGCGGGCTGAATGGGTCCGTCGCCTGCACGAGACGTTCAAGACCATGCACTGGAACGCCATCCGCTATTGCATCGGTTTCCCGCCGGATTTCTGGTACGACATCGCCGATGAGGTCGGGTTTCTCATCCAGGATGAGTTCCCCATCTGGCTGCTGAGCCGGGCGTCGGAGAACCCCGTGGCCGAGAAGATCATCCCCGAGTACACCGCATGGATGCGACACCGCTGGAATCACGCGTGCGTGGTTATCTGGGATGCCCAGAACGAGAGCCTCACCGACCAGACGGGCAAGGCCCTGCAGGTGGTGCGGTCGCTGGACCTGTCGAATCGGCCCTGGGAGAACGGCTGGGCCGAGCCGCAGGCCCCGACCGACTGCGTCGAGTCGCACCCGTACCTGTTCATCCGCTCCTGGAGCGGGCAGAAGCCCTTCCGGATGAGCGAGATGCCCGGCGTAGGCCCCGTGCCACACCTCAATGACCGCCAGAAGAAGCTTTCGGTTCCGATCATCATCAACGAGTACGGCTGGCTGTGGCTCAATCGCGACGGCACGCCGACGACGTTGACCAAGAAGATCTACCGTGATCTGCTGGGGGACTGGTCCACAACGCAACAGCGGCGCCACCTCTACGCCCGCTCTCTGGCGGCGTTGACCGAGTTCTGGCGGACGCGCCGCACGTGTGCGGGTGTGCTGCATTTTTGCGGATTGGGATACTCGCGGTCGGGCCTCTTGGAGCGGCCCGAGGGCGGGGCCACGAGCGATCATTTCATCGACCTCGAGCGGCTCATCCTGGAGCCGGACTTCGAGCGGTACGTCCGCGACGCGTTCAGCCCCGTGGGCGTCATGCTGGACTATTGGGCCGAAAGCGAGCGGTCCGGGCAGCGACGCTCGTTGAAGATTCACATCATCAACGACTACCACGAAGATTGGGACGGCCGCCTTGTGCTGCGGATCATCGGACCGGCGACGGACGCCATCCTTGACAGTCGCCCGTGTACGGTGAAGGCGTTAGGACACGAGGTCATCTCGCTCGATGCCACGCTGCCCCCGCAGGTCGGGGATTATACGCTGATCGCCGGGTTGCAGGATGAATCGGGCCTGAACGTGCAATCCTGCCGCGATGTGCGGATCACGTGCGAGGGGAACTGACATGGATGACACCCTGATGGGCACGCCGCGTAAGGGCGGCAGCATGGTCTACGTGGCGCTGGTCAGCGCCGTCGCCGCTTTGGGCGGCCTGCTGTTCGGGTACGACACCGGCGTGATCTCCGGGGCGATCGGGCCCCTGGTCGAGCGGTTCGGGCTGGATTCGACGATGGAGGGCTGGGCCGCCTCGTGCGCCCTGGTCGGCTGTATGGTCGGCGCGGCCCTGGCCGGGACGCTCAGCGACCACCTGGGCCGCAAAAAGGTGCTCGTCCTTTCTGCGGTGTGTTTCCTTATCTCGGCGGTGGGGACCGCCCTGCCCCGCAACCTCGTAGAGTTCATCCTGTTCCGCTTTCTCGGCGGCCTGGGCGTGGGGGCGGCCTCGATGACCAGCCCCATGTATATCGCCGAGATCAGTCCCGCCCGTATCCGGGGCCGCATGGTCTCGCTCAACCAGTTCGCCATCGTCTCCGGCTTTCTGGTCGTGTACTTTGTCAACTACTTCATCGCCCGGGGCCGGAGCGATGACTGGCTGGTGGTGTCGGGTTGGCGGTGGATGTTCGGCTCGGAGGCATTGCCGGCGCTGTTGCTGCTCGTGTTGGCGTTCTTTGTCCCGGAAAGTCCCCGCTGGCTCACCCAGCGAGGCCGGGCCGCCCAGGCGCTGGGGATCCTGTCCCGCGTGGATGGGCCGGACTATGCCCAGGCCGAATTGGCCGAGATCCGCGAGGCCATCGCTCACGAGAGCGCCTCGATCCGCCAGCTTCTCGAGCCGGGCCTGCGCGTGGCCCTGCTGATCGGCGTGATCCTGGCGATTCTTCAGCAGGTCACCGGGATCAACGCCGTGCTGTATTACGCGCCGGAGATCTTCAAGAACATCGGCGCCGACACCCAAAGCGCCCTGTGGCAGACGGTCATCGTTGGGGCGGTCAACATCCTCTTCACGGTGGTGGCGATCGCGGTAGTGGACCGGCTGGGTCGAAAGCCGCTCATGCTTGCAGGCAGTGCGGGTATGGGGGTGTGCCTGGGACTGCTGGGCTGGGCGTTCTACGCGCAGCAGACCGGCCTGTGGGTGTTCCTGGCGGTGTTGGGTTACATCGCCTGCTTTGCCATGGCCGTCGGGCCCGTGACGTGGGTGATCCTCTCGGAGATCTTCCCGACGCGGATCCGTGGCCGGGCCATGGCCATCGCCACCGTGATCCTCTGGATCGCCTGTTACGCCGTCTCACAGACGTTCCCCATGCTGAACAAGAACCCCTGGCTCGTCGAACACTTCCACCACGGGTTCAGCTTTTGGCTCTACGGGTTGTTCTGCGTGGTGGAGGTGGTCTTCGTGGCCCTGTGCGTGCCCGAGACGCGGGGCCGGAGCCTGGAGCAGATCGAGCGGATGTGGCGGCCGACGGGGCCGCACCTTCTGGACCGTGGAGCCGAACTCGCGCCGGCGGATGAACGCTGAGTAGACACGAGGACGACGGATGGAAATCAGACCCGAGGATGTCACCTTCGTGTTCTCACGCAGCAGCGGTCCCGGCGGGCAGAACGTCAACAAGGTCAGCTCCCGCGTGACGGTGCTGCTCGATCCGGAGGTTCTGCCGGGCCTCAGTGCGTCCGATAAGTCGCGACTCCGTCGTCGTTTGGCCTCGCGGATCGATCGTGAGGGTCGCATCCGGGTCGTCTCCCAGCGGTTTCGCACACAGGGGGCCAACCGCCGAGCGGCCTTGGAGCGGCTTGGCGAGCTGATCGAGCAGGCCCTGCAGCGACCCAAACCCCGCCGCCGCCGCACCCGTCCCTCCCGGTCGGCCGTCGAGCGGCGTCTGCGCGACAAGAAACACCGTGGCCGCATGAAGCGTCTCCGGCAGGGCGATGCGGACACCGGAACGGAGTAGGAGTTCTTGCAAACGCGACATCTACACCTGTTCGCAATAGTGAAAACGAGGTTTCCAGAACAGACAGGACTTTCGGAATGGATCGAATCATCGACATACACACCCATGCGTTTCCGGATGCCTTGGCCGATCGTGCCATGGCCAGTCTCAGTGCTGAGGTGCCCGATTTGCCCTATTACCACGATGGGCGGATCAGTTCGCTGCTCGTTTCGATGGACCGGGCGGGAATTGACATTTCCGTGGTTTGCAGTATTGCCACGCGGCCTGAGCAGTTCGAGCCCATCCGTGCCTGGTCGGCGGCGATACAGTCCGACCGCATCATACCCCTGCCCTCGATTCATCCGGATGATCCGGCGGCCGCCGAGCGGATCAGCCAGCTCTGTGCCGAGGGCTTCAAGGGGATCAAGCTCCATCCTTATTACCAGCAGTTCACCGCCGATGAGCCGCGGATGGATGCGATCTACGACGCCCTGGTTTCCTGCGGCCTGATCTGCGTCATGCACACGGGCTACGATATCGCCTTCGATCGGGTGGATCGGGCCGGACCCGGGCGGATCGTCCGGGTGCTCGAAAAGTGGCCTGAACTGAAGCTGGTGACGACTCACCTGGGGGCCTGGGACCAGTGGGCCGACGCCGAGCGGATTCTTATCGGACGACCGATCTACATGGAGGTCTCGTTTGTGCGGGATGGCCTGGACGATGCGACCCTGCGGCGGATGCTTTTGGCCCATCCCTCGGACTACGTGCTGTTCGGGACGGATTCCCCGTGGGACGACCAGAAAAGGGCTCTGCAGAGGCTGCGAGGCCTGAATCTGGGGCCTCAGATAGAGCACAAGCTGCTGGGCCGCAATGCCCAGCGTCTCCTGGGCCTGTAGCGGGTGGGTCCTTGTATGAGATATTTCCGACTTGGGGGCGGGTACAATTTGGGCAAAAAGACCGAAAATCGCTCAATGAAACGCGTCCAGGGCGACGAAATACACAAACAAACCGAACGTATCCGGTCGGTTCTGGCCTGCGCTTCAGCCGGGCCGGACGAAGATGGTTCTCAGGCAGGGAGCATTTGGGCGTGCGTTTTGGCGGAGGGCGCAAGGCCGACAGACGCCTGAGAGAATAGGGTCGCCGAGCCCGAAAAGAACAGAGTATTGGACGACTGGACGTGTATTTATCAAGAGAAACATTTTTCAGGTATTGCCGGAATCTGGCTTGTGCGGGGGGGGCGGGGTCGGCTAGAGTGACGAGCCAACTCGTCGGGCCAAGGCCGATATTAAGGAAAGGATGAGGACATGTTGGGAATCGAAGACAAAGGTGTTCTCGCCGCGTATCTTCTGTGCATCGCCAGTGCGGTACTGTGCGTGATCTATGGGCTCATCAATTGGAATCGCGGCGAGGAGGAGACCAGCCCCGACGACCTTCGTTGGGCGGTTGAGGAAACCAAGGTCGAGGAGGAGCTTTAGTCGTCCGGCCACGTCCGGCGGCTATCCGGCAATTCCCGCAGAGGGAGGTTACCCCCATGTTGGCACAGGGAGCAGGCATCAGCGAAACCCTTGTTATTCTCTTGTATCTCTTGATCATTGTCTATTTGGGCTGGTTGGGTTGGCGACGCACCAAGAGCGCCGCCGATTACATGATCGCGGGGCGTCAGGTCCATCCCTTTATCATGGCCATGAGCTATGGCGCGACGTTCATCTCCACCAGCGCCATCGTCGGTTTCGGTGGCGTGGCGGGCATGTTCGGCATGAGCCTGTTGTGGCTGACGTTCCTGAATATCTTCGCCGGCATTTTTGTCGCCTTCGTATTCTTCGCTCCCCGGACGCGGCGCATGGGGCATCGGCTCGACGCTCACACGTTTCCGGAGCTCCTGGCCCGGCGTTATCAAAGCTCCTTCATTCAGGTTTTTTCGGGGCTGGTGATTTTTGTGTGTATGCCGCTTTACGCGGCGGCCGTGCTGATCGGTGGTTCGGAGTTCATCGCCACGAAGTTCGGCATGCCATACCAGGTGGCTCTGCTCGTGTTCAGCGTGATCATCGCGGCCTACGTGGTGATGGGCGGGCTCAAGGGCGTGATGTACAGCGACGCGTTGCAGGGTTCCATCATGTTTCTCGGCATGATCGCCCTGCTGGTAATCACCTATACGAAGCTGGGCGGCGTCACGACTGCTCATGAGGAGCTGGGCCGCATGGGCAGTATGCCGTCGCTGTTCGGCAAGCTCGGTTTTCGGGGCTGGACGGCGATGCCCGAATTCGGGGTGGGCGCCGAGAAGTACAACTTGTGGTGGATCGTGATCAGCACGATTACGCTCGGCGTGGGGATCGGCGTGCTGGCTCAGCCGCAATTGGCCGTTCGCTTCATGACGGTCAAGAGCAAACGGCAGTTGAACCGCGCCGTCCTGGTCGGGGGGATATTCATTCTGATCATGACGGGCGTGGCCTTCGTGGTAGGGGCCCTGAGCAATCTGTACTTTTACAAGCACGAGGTGATCACGGGACGGATTGTGGCAACCACCGAGCAGACCGGTGTTATCGCCAAGAAGGAGCGGGACCTCGAGAGCCGGATTCCGTGTCGGTTGCTGCACATCGACGTCACGGACGATGGGGTCGCCGACGTGGACCTCGTGGCGGCCGGTCACGACGTGACCGGGCCGGATGGAAAGGTGATCCCGTTCTCCAAGCTGATGCCGGCCGCGGAGCTCAAGGACCTGGAGGATGGGCGGGTGGAGGTCCGCCCCAGGGCGATCTCCTTCC
>OMKS01000592.1_pt1 | contig 33882 bp, 33 predicted proteins | sample 1674721 | NCBI WGS metagenome assembly OMKS01 (sample SAMN06264996, study PRJEB25208) | sediment metagenome | isolation source: hot spring sediment | place: USA: California | collected 2014-09-02 | reverse complement strand
ACATTATACCACTGTCGGGGCATATCTCTTTCGTCTAATAAAATTTTAACCTGTTTCATAACACTTCCTCCTTATCGGTTATTGTATTCAATTGCCAAAAGCAACTATTCTCACCATAAAAAAAGCCATGGGTGATTCCCATGGCTTTTACTTTTCCGTGTTTTCTGAGAACCATGGGGAAGATCCTTCCGCCTTGCCCACGGTTCATTAATCAAACAAACGATTTCGCAGGCAGGTCTATGTTATAACCTGCCACCACCAACCAATGATATGATTCACTGTTTTTAAAACCATGAATAAACGCTTGCCTGTTACCATTTATTTCGCTAGTAGATTAGTTGCTACCATACTGAATAAAACGTGTCAAGAAGTTTCACCGCAACTCTTCAAATACAGATGCTATTTACAGACCAAGCGTAACAAGGAGGGGACGTCATGAAATTCAGCACACTGCTTGTCGAAAAACGATCGGGCGGAATCGGTGTCATTACATTGAATCGTCCGGAATTGAGGAATGCCATTTCCATCCGGATGCGCCATGAAATTTCCGCATGCCTCAGCGAATGGAAAGATGACCGGGATATCGGAACAGTCATCCTCACCGGTGCCGGCGCGGCCTTCACCGCCGGATTCGATTTAAAGGAATTTAAGAACCCCGACCTGTTCGATGAATTGTTCTCATCGTCCGCCCGGTACCATCGGGATGTATGGAAGTTTCCGAAACCGACAATAGCTGCGGTCAACGGCCCCGCCATGGCCGGGGGATTCGATCTGGCAAAACTCTGTGATATCAGGGTTTGTGCGCCATCAGCCGTTTTCGGTCATCCCGAAATTAAATTCGGAGTACCCACATTGTTCACTCCTCTCCGATGGATCATCGGCGAGGGTCTGGCACGGGATCTTTGTCTGACGGGAAGAACTATCGGGGCGGACGAGGCCTTCCGTATCGGCCTGGTGAGTGAAGTTGTCGACAACGACCGCCTTCTTCAACGGGCTCTTGAAATCGGAATATCAATTCTGGAAGCACCTCTTGAGGCACTTCAGATAACCAAAGGCTTCATCATGGATAATAAAGGCAGGGGAATGGAAGAATCATTCAGAATTGAACACGATGAAGTGTTTCAAACAATCATAAAAAAAAGGATATCACCACCGGCCAAAAAGAAATGAGGAGGGTATGGACAGTTTACCAGCACAACAATAATACAAAAGGAGGGACAATGGTATGCAACTTGAAAACGTGATTCTTGAAAAATCAAGTCACATTGCAACGATCACCTTGAACCGGCCTGATGCATTTAACTCATTCAATTTTGACCTTGGCAATGATCTTGTAACGGCACTGGAGTCGTGCAGCGATGACAGCGACATCAAAGTGGTCGTCATCACGGGGGCAGGAAGGGCTTTCTGCGCCGGCGGCGACCTGGTTCTGTTTCAGAAATCTCCCGATATATCAAATACACTGAGACAGGTTATAAAAATATTAAACACGGGTATTATGGTTATGCGGAGGATGTCGCAGCCGATAATTGCCTCGATCAACGGAGCGGTCGGCGCCGCGGGAATGAGCATCGCCGCTGCCTGCGATCTGAGGATCTGTGCCTCATCGGTCAATTTCAAACAGGCATATACATCGGTCGGCCTCGTGCCCGACGGGGCATGGACGCTGCTGATACCGCTGTTGATTGGTCTCGGGAAAGCATCCGAACTGGTTCTGCTTGATCCCGTATTTGATGCACAAAAGGCATTGGACATGGGCTTCGTCAATCAGGTTGTCGATGACTCTGAACTGGAAAAAGCAACGTATGATACGGCATCACGACTGGTAAAGGGCCCGTCGCTCGCGTTTACCATCGTCAAAGAAAATTTGAATAACGCAATGCTCGGATTTCTTGAACGGCAACTCGAACTGGAACGACGGGGCATGACCATGGTCGGCAAAACCGCCGATGCCAAAGAAGGAATATCGGCATTCCTGGAAAAGCGGAAGCCCGATTTTTCGGGCCGGTAGCCTGCATACCCCGGCAATTGATACCGGTCATTGATACCGTCAATTGGGCAACGGGCATAAGTATGAACGGTGCCGACAATGACAGAGCCGGGAAAGCGGACGACGTATGCAAACATTGATTAAACCGATAGCCGACAATTTCTACAGGATAACCCTTCCCATGCCCTTCCGCCTGAGACATGTGCACGTTTACATCGTGATACATGATAGTGGGATAGCCCTTTTTGATACGGGTATCAACATGGCGGATACTTTCACGAAGCTTGGCGAATCGTTGCATGCAATCGGCAGGTCCGTAACGGATATCGATCGCATTTACATAACCCATTATCATGCCGATCATTGCGGCATTGCCGGCGGCATAAAAAAAGCATCGGGTGCGATCATTCATACCTCTGCAATCGGCAAAATGATCAGGCAGCATCACAATAACCACGACGCCGTCGCCTCGCATGTAACAAGTTTCTATCTGAGACATGGTCTCAGTGCGGATGTTATTAACCATCTTCTGAAGCTTATCCGAAATTTCAGGAGGGCGACCATTCCGTATGATATTGATCGGTGTCTTTCGGCAGGCAATCTATATACACTCGGTGACCGGTCTTTCGAGATTTTGCCGACGCCGGGACACACAAGAGATCATATCTGCTACTATTTCAGGGATGAGGGCATTCTCCTTTCCGGCGATCATGTACTTCCCGATATTACGCCTAACCTCAGCCCGGACTTATTTAATCCGGATTTCAGACCGCTGAAAAGTTTTCTTCATGCGCTGGACGGAGTGAAAGGCTTGCCCGTTGCACGTGTCTGGCCGGCCCACGGAGATGCATTTGCGGATCTGGATGCACGTATTGAAGAAATCAAAGCACACCACCAGGAGCGCTCGGAGGCAATTCTTCATGCCCTCGGGAGCGGTCCGCAGAATGCTTTCCAGCTGTCGATGACGGTTTTCGGGACTGACCTGCCTGAATTCGACAAAATTCTCGCCCTCAATGAAACGTATGTACATCTTGTGGAATTGAAGCGGGAAGGTAAGATTGAAGAAGCGAATGGGGAGAAACAGGTCTTGTATACCACTGGTTGAGATGATATAAGGTCAGCGGATTTACAGAAGTTTCAAAAATCAAACATTCTAAACGGGATAGGTAGGCATTGCAGTTATATATTCTCGGGAAGAGGAACTGTCCCCGGATCAAACTATGAAGGTAGCCCTTGTTCTAAAAAAATACTCCGTAGAAAAAGGGGGGTTGGAAAGATATGCTGTTTTCCTGAGCAGAGAATTACTGCGCGCCGGACATGAAATTCATGTTTTCGCAAATACCTGGCAGCCGGAACCAGGTATTGCATTTCACCATGTCCCCATTATTCGTATGTCTTCTCCTGTTAAAAATCTATCCTTCGCCTATTTTTCCGTTCGGGAACTGTCTAAAATAAAATGTGACATTGTCCACAGCATGGAAAGAATACTCCGTCAGGATATATTCCGCGTCTCAGACGGTATAAATCCCGTTCAAACCTTACAGAATTATCCCAACCCATTTGTACGAAAGTTTAAAGAGATGGGACCGAGAAGGCTTGCGCTTCATTATCTGGAACACGAAATCTTTCAGAAGAATAGAAGCAAGTTTATCATGACCAATTCAAAACTGGTTAAGCAACACATTATAGAATACTATAATGTACCTTCCGAAAAGATTCATGTCATTTACAACGGCATAGACACCGTGAGATTCAATCCGGAAGTGAAGGAAAAATACAGGGCGGTCGTCAGAGTTAAACACGGCATCCGAGATGATGAGTTACTACTTTTTTTTGCTTCAAATGATTTCAAGCTCAAGAGACTTCGATTAATCCTGAACGCCATGCTCCTGTTGGGGAAAAGAAACATCAAACTTATGGTGGCTGGAAATGATAACAAAAAACCGTATGTTAAATGGGCAGCCACACATGGTTTAGAAAAACAGCTCATATTCCTGGATCACAGGAAGGATATGGAACAATATTATGCCGCCTGTGACGTGTTTGTGCTTCCGACGCTCTATGATGCCTGTGCCAATGTATGCATGGAATCAATGGCCTGCGGGGTACCGGTAATCACTACAAAAACAAATGGAGCCTGTGAATTGATTGAGAATGGTCATAACGGCTATGTATTGGAAACTCAAGATGCAGAAGAACTGGCGCACAGGATAGAATCCCTTGAAACATCGACGGAAATATCCCGATTGGGACACAACGGTGCAGTAACGGCGCGTCGCTTCACCATGAAAAAGCACATAGCAGAGGTGCTGAACCTCTACGACATGGTCAGGGAAAAAGGCAATATCTGAAATGAAAAATTTTTCTTCTCCCGTCGAGTGCCTGGAATCGGGACACGTCATATTCAATCGCGACTATCGGGATATTTTCCAGAATGTCGGTCTCGATTCCTTCGATTCGATATATAACTATCAAGATGTTGAAATTATTAAAAACATCAGAGACAGGTCGGTACGCCGCTTTAATCTTCATGTCGATGGAAAGAAGAAAAGCTTTTACTTGAAAAGGCACAATAAGGAATATGTGGGAATTCGATGGTTGATAACTGCCCTTTCCCCCGGAGCAGTGTTGTCCCAGGGCCTGAAAGAATTTAAAAATATATGTGATTTCCGGAGAAAAAGCCTCGCGACAGTTGAGCCCGTAGCCGCAGGAGAAAGATTGAGCCGATTATTCTGGGCAGAGTCGTTCCTCATAACCGAAGATTTTTCTCCTTTTGTTTCTTTGGAAAAATTGATAGGAGAGAGACCGCAATTCTTGGTCGATCGGAAAAGTGGATCAGAGAAACGGTCTCTGATCCATGAGATTGCTCGTTACACCCGAAAAATGCATCAGGAAGGGTTCAATCATTGTGATTTCAATGCGACGCATATTCTCATTAACCGTGAACCCGAATCCCACAGGATGGACGTTGCGCTTTTTGATCTGCAACGGGTCGCCAGAAGAAAGTTTCTCAGGTTCCGCTGGGTCATCAAGAGTCTTTCTGAGCTGGATTACACATTGCCGGATGATATGTTCAACATCAATGATACAATCAACTTCTTCCTGTCCTATAAAGGTAAAAGCTCCCTTAATCTCCGGGACCGGTTTGAGCTCTACTGGATCAGGAGGAAAACTGAAAAAATCAAGAGACATACTGAAAAGATGCTGAAGAAAAGGCAAGAAAGAAGGGGTCGCGGACTCCCGGAACGGTAGTCGACACCTCGGCTGAGCCGAGGGAACAATCGGCATTAATGGGATTTTAAATGAAAAGAATTAAGGTATTACATGTACTGACCGGGTTTTCCGGTGAGTCCCCGCTTTTCAACCAGGTTATTCAAGGGTTGGACACTACTACCTACCGCCATATTGTCTGTTATCTCAGCGGACCCGTTCCTCCCGACACGGATCTGAGAAAGGCCGGTTTTGATGTGCGAGAGCTTCCTTATACGAGAAAAGATACTCACATCTTCCGTTTCGGGATAGTGCGCTTTCTGAGAGAAATAATAAAAAATGAGGGGGTTGCCATCATCCACGCCCATAGGCGCAAGCCTACGAATTATGCTCTTATGGCCGTCATGGGAATAAAGGGCGTGAAAATAATTTCCACAATCCACGGTACGAATATATCGCGGACTTTCACCAGAAAGCTGGTAAACAGACTCCTCTGGCCCAGACTGGATAAAATAGTAGGAGTCACCGAGGCGGTGCGCCAGGATATTTTAACATGTAACGCCTGGTTTCCCCTCGACAGGACAGCCGTTATCAATAACGGAATTAACATTGATACATACGCCCGACCGGGAATAAGTCGGGCTGCATCGAGAAAATTGTTCGGATTTCCCGCTAATGATTGCTGGCTCTGGGGTTCTGTCGGCTATCTCAGGTACGAAAAGGGCCATGACATACTCCTTAATGCCTGGACACTCGGCCGCTTCGGCAAAATCGGTGGCCGCCTTGCCATTGCGGGAAGTGGAGAGTTGCTTTCCGACCTCAAAGAATCGGCTAAAAAATTGAAAATCAGCGGAGAAGTGCAATTTTTAGGAAAAGTCAGAGATATCCCGAAATTTCTCGCAGGACTTGACGGGTTTGTGTTTCCCTCACGAAGGGAAGGCTTCGGTCTTGCACTCGTAGAGGCCATGGCAGCGGGCCTCCCTGTCGTAGCCAGTGCAACGGGGGGAATCTCGGAAATCCTTGAAGGTCTCCACAAAGACGGCCAGGCGATCCTTGTGCCGCCTGAACAACCGGAAGCTCTTGCCGAGGCGATGTCGAAGGTCATGGGCTGGAACACGCTTCATCTGAAGGCATCAAAAGAGGCACATCAGAAAAGGGCCATAACATTCGATACGAAGTTCATGCTCGAGGAAACGGATCGGCTCTATAAGAAGCTGTCGGGTATTCCTCAAGAACATTTTAAGATTTCCGGATCGCCATAACCTATTTTAATTATTGATATCCTTATCTTATTATATTTCTCCACAGAAAAATGAGCACATTCTCATGTTAGAAAGATAATGGCTTTTTATGAACGGATCATCTCTGCTCAAAAATACAGCTCTCCCGGTTGTATCGGTAATTGTTCCGGCATACAATCATGAGAATTATATTTCGGATTGCCTCTGCAGCATTATGGATCAGAACTATCCGAACATCGATCTGATCGTTCTTAATGATGGATCAACCGACAGGACAGATCAAAAAATCAGAAAAATTCTTGAAAAACATCCTTCAGGCTTCAGGTATATATCTCATGCGAATCAAGGGCTTATAAAAACACTCAACAGAGGGTTGCAATTATCACGCGGGAAATATTTCTGCGAAGTGGCATCAGACGATATGCTCCTGCCGGAAAGTATAAAAAAACGGCTTGATTTTCTTGAAGCAGACCCCGCTTTTGATGTCGTTTTCGCCGACAGGTATCGATTAGACGGCGTGCACAGGACCAAGATCCGATCAAGCAAGGGTAAAGAGAGTTCCTATCGCAGCCCTCAATATACTCTTGAAAATGTAATTGAAGGGATAGCCAGAATCCAGTTCGCTACAGGGATGTTCAAAAAGTCATTCCTTGACAGGCTTGGAGGGTTTGATGAAGATTTTCATTTTTACGAAGATATAGCCATGCAATACCAGTTGGCAATCCACGCCAAGATCGGATATCTTGACGAACCCGTAATGTATCACAGAAAGCATTCCGATAATACTTCCATGAATCGATATTGGGTCCGTAAGGAAAAGATGCTTGCATTAGAAAAACTGCTTTCACTTGAAAACGAGGAACTTTCAAAACTCATAAAAAAAAATATCTATAAGGAATGTGTAAAGTTTATCAAATTTGCAGTCGGACATTCCGTGGACAGGGAAGAGACGGCACGTGTTTTCAGAAAAGCTGTCGAGATTGAACCTTACGCGGTGAGAATGCGATACTACATGACCTGTCTGAGGATAAAGGAATATATGTGAGATGGTGAAAAAAAGGATCGGCCGTTTTCTTGATTACCTTATCGAGCTTAATATCGCACTGCTCATATTTTCATTTTCGTTCATACACATGGTGGGCTGGTTCAATGATTTTTGGAAAGCCCTGCTCATCTTATGGGTTTTTAAAAAAATCCTGAACACGGAGAAGCTGGAGATACCGATCCTTGCTTCATTCAACTACTTGTTATTTATGATAATTTCGATTATCCTATCATGTATTCTTTCAGAAGACATCAAATTAAGCTTTGATTACATTTCTTATTTTATGCTGGGGATCGGGCTTTCTGTAGTAATCTATGATTTTTTTATTCACGATGAAAAACGGATTTCCAGGGCGATAACTTACTTCGTCATCAGTGCCGTGCTGACATCGGCGGACGCGATCATCGATCACTTAGTCTTCGCAAAGAAAGGCTTCGGAGTTTCGTTGTCTGGTTCGAGGGCAACGGGATTTTTCTCCAACCCGTTTCATTTGTCCCTGTGGTCCGGCATCGGGCTCTTTTTGGCAATATTCAGATTAATTGAATCATCTACAAAGACCTCCAAGCTCATGTATCTGGCTTTCGTACTTATCCTGGCGGGTGCATTTCTACTCTCAAAAACACGCGCTCCATGGATAGCAATGGCTGTAACTCTCTTCATCGCACTTTTTTATACACACAACAAAAAAACGATACTGAAGGTTGCATTAATCCTTGGTGCTATTACCTCACTAGTGCTTGTTTTCGACAATTCCATGAGAATAAGAGCAGGTTCTATTATAAACCAAGGGGATGCTCGGTGGATAATCTTGGAATATACTATAAGAATGATCAGGGAAAATTTTACATTGATGGATTGGTTTGCGGGGAGAGGCCCTGGATTATTCAAGATCGAGTACGCTCAACTTGATCTGGCAAAGCTTGGACGAGTATATACGTTTCCCCACATGATCTTACTGGAATTGTTTCACGCATCCGGTCTTTTCGGTGTCGTGACCTTTCTTCTCTGGATTTTTCACTATTCATTGAAGGTGCTCCATGTGTTGAAAGACAATGCAATAAATGCATCCATAAAGCATCTCGGCTTGATACCGATTCTCATTCTTCTCATCTGTTTCGTCAATGTACCGTTCTTCTCAAGATATTTTTCTTTCCCGTTCTGGTTTTTTACGGGTGTTTCATTTTATTTGCTGTACAGAATGGGAAAAAAATGAAAATGCTCGAAGCAAGGTGTTTTACTAGAAAAATAAACTGTTCGATCACAATAAATAATGCACGGTAAAACAAATATCATTCATAAAAAAAGACAATCTCTGGAAGGCAAAAGAAAAATTATGGACACAAATAATAAGGCCTTACCGGAAAGAAATCTCTCCGGCAAGATTATCTCGCTCGAAAAATCAAGAGATTACGACAGGAACCGCTTTACAACGCGACGCCGTATGAGGAAACTCGATGCATTTGAAAAATCGTTTGCGATTCGGCTTTTCGAAATGGTGGGCACGGATTCAGCTATCATCGATATCCCCTGCGGAAACGGCAGATTTTATGATGTCTTTTCCGCTGCCGGAAAGCTGATCGCAGCGGACTACTCCGACAATATGCTCACGGCCTTCAGAGAAAGGATCAGCAACGTCGAAAACGTGAAGACACTCCAGGCGGATATTACTCAGATCCCCCTACCCGATAAGTGCGTCGATTTAGCTTTCTCTATGAGGCTGTTTCATCACATGAAAAACGATGCGGTTCGCAGTGCAGCACTCAAGGAACTGTCACGGATATCACGTAAATATGTGGCTTTCAGTTTCTACAACAAACGATGTCTTCGATATCTCTGGCGAAAAAGTCTGGGGAAGAAAATCAGGGGCAATTACGTTACACAGGATCATTATATCGAACTTGCTCAAGATGCAGGGCTCGAACTTGTCAGCAGTTACCGATATAACATTATCGAACAGCAATCCTTGGTGCTTTTCAAGAAATCGGAGGAACCTTGATGAATGTTATTTTTAACAAACAGAAAGATACTATCTGCCGAACTGGGCTTTAAATATCACGATTCTGCATGCAGATGCAGGTGGTGGTTGAAGAATCGGGGATTCCTGAAGACTTCAAAGAAAGTCGCTGACATCCTCACATCAATATCAGCACATCCGGATTTTCGGCAGCATGACGTGGATATTGTGAAGGTCACCGACAAAAAAATGATCTTCCGAGCATGTAACGCAGATGCCACAGACACGAGCCCGGATACCGAACAATCATTTGTGGTGAAATCTTTTTTTTTAAAAAAGCTGTCTCATCGTCTGAAATATCACCGTTACGGCATTGATGAAGTCGCTAATATCATCAGAGCCGGGCAGCTCGGCATTAACGTTCCGAAAGTATTCGGGTATGCACACATGTATGATGCCCTTGGGATGGTGAACACAAACATAATCTTGATGCAGGATCTGCATCCATTAAAACCTATCGGCGAAATAATGGAAGATTTGCCGGATGAGCATCGAGATGCTTTATTTATGGCTACGATACCCTTGGTCATTAGTTTATATAAGGCAAACTGCAACCACATTGATGTCAATGCAGGCGGAGTCCTGCTTCAGGATGCCGGACAGGAAGGCAAAGCGGTTCTTATCGACTGGCAGCACGCGAGATTTCACAAAACACCAAGTCTGGAACAACTGATATTTGAATCCGCTTATTTTGCCGGATCCTGTAAAAAATGGCTCAAAACTGAAACAATAGACGAATGGCTTGTCCGGATTCTCAATACAGTCGGCGTAACAGAGCCGGCGGAAATAACAAGAGTGAAGCAAAAATTCCAATTTTATTTTTCAGACGCCGGACGTGCATTGCCTCGCAAAGAAAGAAAGAAGATCAAATAATTGCATATAAAGGCGGAACACACAGAATCATGCTGCGAATGGGACGATAGAAATATTTACAAAGGAAATCATGCCACGGAGCTTTAATGAAAATTCCCGATAAAATCAGTCTTTCCGTCAGGGGTGCCGGTCAAGATACGGATCCGGTGGAATTGCTGGACAGGATCAAATCAGCCAGACGATCACCTGAGGAAGTAATTAAATCGGAGAGGAGAAAATCAACCTTAAAGGTAAACATCGCCCCGTGGGGAGATATTTTTCTTAAAGTATACGAGAGGGACCTGAAAAGGACTGTTCTTTCTCCTTTTCGGATATCGAAAATGAAAAAGACGTGGAACCTGTCGAAAAATCTGTTAAACAAAGCGATCCCCGTCCCGGAACCGGCATTCTTTCTGGAAATAAAAAAAACTGTTTTCACCGTCCAGACCTATATCGCCTATCTATGGATTGACGGGGGTGTCAATTTTGGGATGCTGGCTCACGACAAAGATATTTTTCACAATGACGATTTCAAATCCATCCTGTACCGTGGTTTGGATATCGTTATCAAGCTCCACAACGCAGGTTTTGTACACGGCGACCTCAAATGGTCCAATCTTTTACATATCGATGGTGGTGATCCAAAAGTTATGTTAATAGACACCGATTCCTTAAAAAAATCCTCTTCTCCGGATCTGCAGGGAAAGGATTTGGCAAGATTTATATTATCCGCCATGGAATATCAATTAAAGCCCGACTTGAGAGAAGAGCTTATCGATCGCTACATCAAAGGTCGAAAACCTCGAAACACCGTGATAGAGAAAACAATCAGGAAGCGCATTGCCCACAAAAAAAAGAAATACGAAGGAAGGGCTATTCAATCCAACTCAATAATGGATGATTGTATAAAAACAGAAAAAAAGCTGTCTCGGGGGTATCTCAAGATCTTCTATCGCCGGGGAGACGAAAAGTGGGGCAATCTTGCCCTTTCATACTGGGAGGGAAAAATTGAAGGACTTACCAGAGTAAAAAGCTCGCCACATACGATCATCCATGAGGGAATCGTGATGGATCAATCATTTTATTTCAAGCGGTACCTGATGAGAGATGCTGGTGATAGAATCAAACACATCATAAGGCCCTCGAGAGCCCGCCGAGCTTTAGAAAACGGCGAAACGATTGAAGCACTTGGTTTCCGCACTCCCCGTTCCGTATGTCTTATTGAAGAATGGAGAACCGGTTTCGTCCAAGAAAGTGTTCTCATTACCGAGGCTGTCAAGGATGCACCGGAGGTAAGATGTTATATTGACACTGTAACCGCGGGTTCCGTTCAGTTCAGGCGTCAGTTCCTGCAGTCCTTGGGACGGGTAGTCGGCGCAATGCATTCACGGGGGGTGCATCACGGCGACATGCGTGTCGGGAACATCCTCTGTCGTTTTTTACATGACGAATTTGTATTTTACTGGCTTGATAATGAGCGGACCAAGCGGTATGCGACTTTGCCGATGTCGCGACGGATCAACAATCTGGTACAGTTGAATATGGAGCGTGGGTTGACCCTTACGGATCGCATGAGATTCTGGAAAGCATACATGGAAGAATCCCGTTTTCCCTCAAATGAGGAAAAGAAGATCTTACGCAAGGTAATGAAAAAAACCATGGAACGATTGAAGGGGAAGACTTAACGTGATCAATGGATTTGATTTCCTGTTTGAAAGCTTGCATAACCATCGTGATATCATAATGTTACAATGAGCATCCTATGATCCGTATTACTTTCAGACGGGCACGGAACCGTATGCCGCTTGATAGAGGCGACAGCACGCGGGTTGACCTTGAATAAGCAAAAGATAGTGATAAAAATGAACCCAGTAAGAACAAAAATAATTTTTTTAACGCCGCACATTACTACCCCCAGCACACGCTTCAGGGTTCTTCAAAATATTCCCGAACTAGAAAAGAATGCATTTGATATAACCATACATGAGATCCCCAAAGGCATCTTTGCACGGAAAAAACTTTTCGATTCTCTTCCATCCTATGACATTGTATTCTTGCAGAAAAAAACCTTTCAGCGGTTTACATTCTATTACTTAAGACGAAAATCGAAGATATTGATATATGATTTCGATGATGCCGTGATGTTCAGAGATTCAAATGCGGCATATTTTCACTCCCCTTCAAATCTGAGCAGATTTAGAAATGTTCTGAAACATGCCGACGTCGTCGTATCGGGGAATGAATACTTGAAAAACTTAGCCATGCCGCATGCAACAAAGGTGGTTGTCATACCCACGGGGATCGATACTCAGACATATGCCAGAAAGTCTTCATCCGATATTTCCTATCCCATCACGATAGGGTGGATTGGATCAAAACCAAACCTGATTTATTTGAAACAACTGATTGAGCCCGTCAACAAACTCTACACAATGACAAAGAATTTCAGAGTAAAGATCGTGTGTGATGATTTTATTGACGGTTTTGCATGCCCCGTGGAAAAAAAGATATGGAAAAAAGAAGATGAGGTAAAAGATATACAAAGTTTCGATATTGGAGTCATGCCGTTGCTGAATGATCAGTGGACAAAAGGAAAGTGTGCCTTGAAGCTCTTGCAATACATGTCCTGTGGACTGGCCTCTGTTTCTTCCGACACGGACGTGACGTCATCTATTATCAGGGATGGAATAAACGGCTTTCTCGCATCTTCGGATTCCCAGTGGATCGAAAAAACAAAATTTCTTTTTGAAAACCCCGATAAACTGATTACGATAGGAAATGAAGCAAGAAAATCTATCGAGGGTAACTATGACTCGAAGACAACAGCGTTAAAATACGCGGCGGTATTTGATCATGTGTCCGGATAATCATTCTAACGAAACAAGACTCAAAATCAATCTGGAAGAAATAATCAAAAGCGGCAAGCCCGTCGTACTGGAACTGGGATGTGGCAGAAAAAAATATGATTTCACTACGGACGGCAGGATCGGCATTGATAAACTGGACCTGACAAATGTCGATATCGTTACCGACATAGAAAACGGCCTGAGCTATTTACCGGATAATTCAGTTGATGAAATTTACTGTAAAAGCCTGCTTGAGCATATAAGGAATTTTGAATATTTGCTGAGGGAAATCGTCAGGGTTCTGAAGAAGGACGGCACATGCAGCGTGTTCGTGCCACATTTCTCAAATCCGTACTATTATTCCGACTATACACACATTCGATTCTTTGGTCTGTATACCTTTTATTACTTTTGCGACGAGAAGCACCAACTCACGAGGAAAGTGCCTGATTTTTACAGCGATATAAGAATAAAAATTCTAAGACAGCGACTTAAATTCAGATCCCCCTTCAAAAGCAGGCACCTGTTTAAGCAGTTCTTGCAACTGATCATTAATGTGCATTCGTCCGTTCAGGAGTTTTATGAGGAAAACCTGTGCTACATTTTCCCCTGTTACGGTTTGGATATTGTTTTCACACCGGATGACGATAAACCGTCTGAAAAGGATAAATGACAGGAACTTCTAGCACCTTGAAAGGTCAAATGTTGATGCAACGCACACTTTCTCGATGATGAGGCCGGCTGTGTGCTGCAAATTACGGCGGATCAGGAGTTTCGGCCACACTTCGTCCGAACGCATTCACGGGAGAGGTCAGCATACACCCGATTTATCATCGAACCGTGGTCGCAGTGATCTCAGCTCAATGTTGTGAACCGCCGTCATGTCGTCGCATGGCGCTCGCCGTCCTGTTTGGAAACACACAGAACTCGGCTCCGTCTTCAGTATCGGCTCTATTCACGTGACGGTCATGAATGATCCGCGAGAAAAACAGCAATACCTGATCGAATCCAGATGGCTGACATCGTAAAAAAAACGAATATTACTATCACATAAAGGTTGTTAATTCATGGAGAAAATATCTTTCGCTGATGGCTGGGAATCAATATTCGACGAAAACGGATTAAAGTCGTTTAACGATTTCTACGACTACAGGGACAAAACATGCCTGAACAGAAACAGGAAGCGTAATGTCAGTGTTTTACGATTGAAAGTCAGCGGAAAAGAACGCGTTTTTTATATGAAGCGCTTTTATCATCCCCATTTGAAAGATACACTCTTCGCGATGGTTAACAGCGGCCGACTCTGTTCGCAGGCCGATTATGAACAGGAGAATATGAGGCTTCTTACACAATACGATATCCCATCCTGCAATCCGGTTTGTTTCGGCGAGCAGTTTTGTCTCGGCCTGGAGAGAAGATCATTTCTTATCACCGAGGAATTGCCCGGCCCCTGCCTTACCGATTTCCTCGCTCAAAACCGACAGAACCTGTACCGATCGGAAAAGGAACAGATCATCACATCAATCGCGAACCTTGTCCGGAATATTCACATGGCGAAAATAAGTCTGCCCGATTTATATGTGTGGCATTTTTTTCTGATGCGGAGCCAGGGCGGTCAATATGATTTCGCCGTGATAGATCTCAATCGAATGAAAAGGAACTGCACAAGCGAAAACGAGAGGATAAAAAATCTCGGCAGATTGTGGTTCAGTATGACGGATAAATATTTTGACGCCCGAATGCACAGATTTCTCGTAAAACAGTATCTCGGCGATGTTTCAGATGAAAAATTCGACCGTTTTTTGCATAAGGTGGAAAAATGTGCGGAGAAACTGGCCATGGTGAGAAAGCAACCCGCATATTAATGGAAGTAAAACTTATGGGTGTCATACCTTTTAAGGGGGATTTCCTGCAACCGTAAGAGATAAGTCTAAAATTTCCCTTTGACTGTTACTGCGGGTAAGGGTATCGGCACCGGGTCGAAGCATCAAATACCTTAAAAATCTTTTATGTCAACTTCACGGCTTCATCAATCAGCATAATCGGTATGTCATCCTCGATTTTATACATCAGTCTGCAGCTGTCACAGATAAGCCCTTTTTCATCTTCGGTGAGGCAAATATCCCCCTTACATTTGGGACATGCCAGAATATTGAGTAATTCTTTGCTGATTGTCATTGGTTTATTTTCCTCCTCATCCATCCTACCGAGACTTCCTTTTCATTAAAAAAACATGGAGTAGCCGATCATCCCGATATGTGTATCGATTCCATTGTTCGGCATCTTCAGATCGGCATTGGATATGTGCCGCCACCTGTATTCCAGATTGATCGCCGATTTTTCATTCAGAAACCACGACACCCCGCAGCCGATCGTATCGGAAAAGATGAACCCGTTTGCCTGGTCCCTGGTTACAACTGTCACATAATGAGGACCAACGGATCCGAATATATACGCCGCCAGTCGTTCCGTACAGTGATACATATACTTGACACCTACTCCGATACCGAACTCGATGTCGTTTTCCGGACTGATTACCGGATTGATCTTCGGTTCGATATAGAGGGACAATGTTCCGTTGTGCCGACTCAGTATCGGGAAAATACGTCGCATGTCATATCCCAATCGAATGACCAGCAGTATCGGTTCATAGCTCCCCTCGTTGATGTTTCCCTTGCCGTACCCTACGAAAAAACCCACTTCATGCAGCAGGCGGTCACTCGCCGGCTCGGTTTCACCTGCCACTGCGTGGGCCGACCACAAACAAACAAAAAAGGCGGCAGTCGCCATGATTAAAATTGATAATTTAAGTTTGCAAGATTCGCATATCATCCTTAAAATCTCCGTATTTCCTACGTATCTCCAGCAATTTCTTCACCGCTTCAAATACTTCATCGACCGTGATATCACGCATGCATCGCATAAGGTCGCATTTTTTCAAGAAACAGGGGCTACACTGCAGTTCTCGCCGTATTACCACATGACCGTTTCCGTAAGGTCCCGTGCGTGCCGGATCGGTCGGGCCGAAAATTGCTACTGTCGGTGTGCCGACAGCCGCGGCGATGTGCATGGGACCTGAATCGGTCGTCACCACCAGCGATGCACGCCGATACAGGCAGGCAAGCTCCTGCAGTGATGTCTGTCCTTCAAGGCTCACCGAGAGTTCGGTCATTGTTGATCTGATTTCTTTAATGATTGTATCGTTTTTGCTGCCGGTGAAGACAACCGTCATGTTCAATTCGGCGATGATTCTGTCGCACAGTTCGGCGAACCTGTCGTTTGCCCACAGTTTCGTTTCCCAGTATGCCACCGGGTTAACTGCCACAAAGGAATCCCCGCTGTCGTCAATACCATGTGTCTGTAAAAGCACCGTCACGCGGGCATCCGTTTCCGATCCGACAGGAATGAAAAATTCAGGTCGTTCTCCATCCCCGCCCAGATATCTGATGAAGTCGAGATATCGATCCACGGCATGTTTTGTCATATCTTCAAAAATCGTTTCATTGACGAAAAGACCGCTCAGTTCCTGCATACTGTCATAACCGAGCTTTCGTTTCCCCCTGCTTGCCACCACAATCACAGAGCTTTTCAACAACCCGTGAAAATCGATAACTAAATCGTATCGGCGATCCCTCAATTCCAACAGAAACGACCGAATCTCCCGCAATGTTTGATGAATATGTCGGAATCTTCCCAGATTTCGCAGCCAGTGCCTGCGCCGTGAAACAAGGACTCTGTCGATAAAGGGATGATTCATGATCAGACCGGAAGAGGCTTCTTCGATGACCCAGGTAATATGTGCTTTCGGATACAGGTTTCTGAGCGCCGCCACTGATGGCAAGGTATGGACCACATCTCCGATGGCGCTGAGTTTCACGATAAGGATGTTCATCTTTCCCGGTCCTTCATCACCCAGGTGACTGCATCAAGGATATCCTGTGCGACATATGCCGCCGTGCCCGCGTGGACGACGTTTTGACCGTACCCCGTTTTCACCAGAATGGCTTTCTCAATCCCTGCATTGTGCCCCGCCTGAAGATCCTTGATCATATCACCGATCATGTAGGATTGGGCGAGATCTATGTTAAGCTCCTCTGCGGCACGAAGCAGCAGCCCCGGTTTCGGCTTTCTGCAATCACATGAGATTTTGTACGGCGCCTTTCCATACATGGGATGATGAGGACAATAATAGAAATGATCGATGAATGCGTTGCCTTCTCCCAGCATTTCATTGATACGACAGTGAACGGCATCGACGAATTCCTCATCGAAAAACCCCCGGGCAACGCCGGACTGATTGGTGATGACAATTGCCTTCATTCCGCTTTCATTGATCATTCTGACGGCTTCATTCGTCTCGGGGAACAACTTCAATTCCTCCAGGCGACTGAGATATCCCACTTCCTCATTGATCGTTCCGTCTCGATCCATGAACACGGCTCTATGTCTTCTCATTCGAGATTCCTCTCATTGCAATGAATTTCAACGAATATCTCTGGATGCGTGAATTCCATCATCACACCGAATGCCTGCTGCCGACTGCTGATTTTTTCTGAATCCTCTCGATCAAGAGGTTCTGGGCATGATGATAGACATCATGTACGTCTATAATGTCCATGCATCTGAAATCGGTTGGACATACTTGTTTGAGGCAGGGACTGCAGGTTACATCCTTGTGAACAATAACACTGTGTTCTCCCATGGGTGAGGTTGTTCGCGGATTCGTCGATCCGAATATCGCCACCAAGGGTATGTCCAGAGCGCCGGCAAGGTGCATCAACCCGGAATCGTTGGAAATGAAAAGGTCGCAGCGGGCGATCAGCGAGATCGCCTCCTTGAGTGAGGTTCTCCCTGCCATATTTATCAGGGTGTTCTTAGAATGTTGCTGCACCAGCGTTGTTCTTTCAAGGTCTCCGCCGCTTCCGAAAAGTATGATCCGGGAGGGAAAATCATCGATGAGTTTATCCGCTACGGCGGCAAATCTCTCCGGAAACCACATTTTAGCCGGTCCGTAGGCGGCCCCCGGCGCAATCCCGATCAGAATTTCATCTTTTACGACACCATACCGACCCAAAATATCTTCGGCGATTGCACGATAATCATGGTTGAGCTTCAGTTTAAGATCACGTTCCGCAGGTTGAAATCCGAGCGCCTTCAACATTTCAAGGTAGTAACAGACCTGGTGCACTTCTCTTATCTCATTTGTCCTTTTGACTGAGTGGGTAAGGAGAATGCCTCTCCCGTCAGAATTGTATCCTGCCCTTATCGGTATTCCTGCAATCCTGACAATAATGGCTGCTTCAATGGCATTTTGAAGGAGAATGGCCATGTCGAAGCCCCTGCTTTTCAGTTCCCGGGCGAGTCTGTATTTTCCGGCAATTCCATGGTGAATTCCGGGATCCTCGTAAATGACGACCTCATCAACATCCGGACAGATTCTGTAGGTCTCGGCTACCCAGGGTTTTGCCAGCACGCTTATTTCTGCGTGTGGAAAGGTATTCCGGACCGAAGCAATGGCGGGAAGTGTCATGATGACATCGCCGATCCAGTTGGTTCCCCTGACAAGTATATTTTCGATTTTTTCAGGAATAATTTTCCTTGATTCTCTTACCTTCAGCATATCGAGTTTCACGTTTCAGGTTTCGGGTTAACGACTCCTCGCTTTTCAGGCTTTACCGTTTGTTGACCAATACCTGAGCTTTCCTGGTTCTCCACCGCTGGTGGAGCCAGAAATACTGATCAGGATGCTCCCTCACAATACCTTCAATAACATTGGTAAACCTTTGCGTGTTCTCAAACAGATCCGCTTCATGATCATCCGTTATTGTAACTTTCACCTCTTTATGCATAATTATTTTATATGTTCCATCTGCAAGCCTGACAATAAAGATCGGAATCACGGCCGCCCCCGTTTGCATGGCAAGAGCTGCAAGTCCAATGGCAGTGGAAGCGGGTCTATTAAAGAAATCAACAAATATTCCTTCCCGTCGGGTAACATTCTGATCAATGAGTATTCCTACTGCTTCGTTCTTTCTCAAGAGTTTGACGATTTTTTTAAAGGCTCCTCCCGTGGGAATGACCTTGTGACCGGTAAACGTTCTGAACCATGCGGCAAAATCTTCTAGAATCGGGTTATCCAGCGCACGATAAATAATATTTACCACTATCCCCTGCAATCCTAAACATGCGGCCATGAGTTCCCAGTTTCCAAAATGCCCCGTATAAAAAAGAATTCCCTTCTTTTTTGACAGGGCGTCTTTATAATTTTCAAGACCCTCAAATGTTACCCAACCCGACATGTTTTCTCTTGTCAAAGAGGAAATCTCAAAAAATTCTGCTGTGAACGTCCCCAGATTTGAATAAACACTTTTGGCGGTTCTTATGACTTCCGAGAGGCTCTTTTCCGGGAAAGCCCTCGTGAGGTTATCCAGTGTTATCGATCGGCTTTTCACTGATAAGTGATAAAAAAGATGGAATACGGCTCTGAAGAACACCTTTCTTGTTTTTAAAGGGATCATCCCGAATAAGAGAAGTATTGTTCGTGTGGACAATGATTTTTTCATATCCTTATTCTTTCCAAAAGAACGTCCTCAAATCGTTCCTGAGAAGGCAAAATCTCCATCTCTATTCTCAACTGATAAATTTCTCGAAGGAAATCGGGAAAGTCAATCAATTTTATCCCGTCCTTTTCTGTCGTAAGAATGATCTGGGCTGATGATTCCGCAGCCGCCGTTCTGATTTTTATTACATCCTCTTGTGTATATACGTGATGATCAGGAAAATCAATGAAACCAACCAATGGATCACCAAGGAACTCAATCGTTCTTAGAAAAGAATCGGGCTTGGCTATACCGGCAAAAGCGAAAATTTTCTTTCCATGCAAACACTCGAGCGGATGAACATCTATGGGACTTCCTCCAAAAAGAGCTACAGGTTTTCGATAAGCCTCAAATATATGAGAACCTGATGGAATCCCCCCGAGATCCGGTCTCCCATCCCTGACCTCTTTTTTTTCCGTGCCGGTCACTATTACTATATCGGCCCTTCTCAATCCATTCCTGGGTTCGCGAAGTTCTCCTCTCGGAATCATGAATCCGTTACCAAAAGGTTTTTTATAATCAAGAAGAGCTATATCAACATCTCTGAAAAGGGAGCGGTGCTGAAATGCATCATCCAAAATCAGTACATCCACTCCAAAATGTTCGATAGCAAATTTTCCTGTCAGGTAGCGCTTCTTCCCCGTAACCACCGGAACACTCACGACGGATTTTGCAATTAATGCCGGCTCATCACCCGCCTTTGCGGGATGAATAAGCAAATTTTTTCCGTCGGATACGATATTAACGCGCCTTTTTTTCTTTCCTCCATACCCCCTGCTCAGGATCGCCGGCCTGTACCCTTTTCCCCTGAGAATGTCAGCAAGCAGGATGACCATGGGGGTTTTCCCCGTTCCTCCTACGGTAATATTCCCGACACTGATAACTTTGCATGCCAGTTTTCTTACCTTAAATATTCCGACGTCATACAACAAATTTCGTACTCCCGCAAAACCGCGGTAGAGGAAGGAAATCAGCAATAACGGGAATAACCAGGGGGACGTACTCTCACTTTGCAATATGCGAGAAATTGTATGTCGTATCTCAGGCATAATAAAAAATGATTCTTCCAATTGATGCCGTTTAAAAGTCGGAATCACACTCCATCATTATGAGGCGTTCCATTCAACTCGTCATTATTGTCCTCTTTAAATTGCATATTATACAATTTGAAGTATTCGCCCTGCCGTTTCAGAAGCGAATCATGCGTTCCTTCCTCAACGATCTCGCCGTTGACAAGAACGACAATACGATCGGCATTTGCAATAGTGGACAGACGATGGGCAATAACCAGTGTTGTCCGTCCCATCATGAGGTTTTCCAATGCTTCCTGGACTTCCTTTTCCGATTCCGTATCCAGAGAAGACGTGGCTTCATCAAGGATGAGGATCGGGGCATCCTTCAGAAGAGCACGAGCAATTGAAATTCGTTGCCGTTCACCGCCGGATAGTCTTGTTCCCTGCTCTCCGATAACAGAATCGTACCCTTTCGGCAGATTCATAATAAATCGATGCGCATTGGCTGATTTCGCCGCACGTATTATGTCTTCTTCCGTTTTTCTTATATCGCCGTAGGCAATATTGTTTTTGATGGTATCATTGAAAAGAATGGTTTGCTGCGTGACAATTGCTATTTGTGCCCGTAATGATTCAATCGTAACATCTTTTATGTCATGATCATCAATGAAAATATGTCCTTGTGTAACATCATAAAACCGGGGAATCAGATTAACGAGGGTCGTTTTACCGCCGCCGCTCATCCCCACGAACGCAATCACCTCATTGGATTTGATTTGAAGGTTGATGTCTTTTAGAACAAAATCATTATCATATCGAAAGGAAACATTTCGAATTTCAATCTTGTCCCTGATGCGCGGCAATTCCCTGGCATTCTCACTGTTCCTGATCTCCGGCACTCTATCGATAATATCGAAAACCCTTTCGGCTGCCGCAATACCTTGTTGAATCGTGTTATTAACGTTTGTTAACCGCTTCACCGGTTCATAAAGCATGATGAGCGCCGTAAGAAACGAGAAAAATGTTCCCGGCGTCGAGGTACCATTTATCACCTGATAACCTCCATAAAAAACAATGGCCGCGATGCCCAGACCACCAAGGAATTCCATAATCGGACTTGAAAGTGCCTTAATCGATACCGACTTCATATACAGGCGGAAAAGGGATTCATTTTCCTTTGAAAATCTTTTACCTTCATAGTCCTCCATACCAAAGGCCTTCACGATCCGTGTGCCGGTGATGGTCTCTTGAAGGAGACTGGAAAGGCTCCCCATCCTTACCTGCGTCTTCGTCGCAATCTTTCTCATCTTCCGGCCGAATTTGGTGATTGGATAAACGGTTAACGGAAAAACAAGCGCTGCAATGATGGCCAGTTTCCAATCTCTATAAAATATGACAAAAACAAGCCCGATAAGCGTAAAGCTGTCTTTAAAAAGGCTTACTATGGCTTCAGAGACTGCCGACTGAATCATTCGAACATCATTCGTAATGCGCGACATGAGTTCACCTGTCGGATTTACGGTGAAAAACGATAGAGGTTGTTTCTGAATGTGATTGTAAAGCTCACTTCGCAGGTCTGTTACCGCACGCTGACCGATAAAATTCATTAATACCGTCTGGCCGTAACTGCAGAGTCCCTTGATGAGGTACAGTGCAATGACGAGAATCGGTAAAAACTTCAGCATATCGGCATTTTTATTTAGAAATATCTCATCCAGAGCGGGTTTCACGAGAAATGCCAGGGATGATGTCGTGATACCTACGACCAGCATGCACAGCATGGCAAGCATAAATTTGGCAATGTGCGGTTTTGCTAATCGAAGCAAACGTCTATATATCAACATGGCAGTACCTACAGTAGTTCATATGCTAATTGAGCCGTCCGGGCAGCGGCCCCCGATGTGCCCAACCTGTCTTTTATGGATCGCAATTCCTGCCGGATACGTTTCAGCCGTACGTTATCGTTGAGAATGCCATATATTTCATGTGCCATTCCTTCCGGAGTAACTTCGTGCTGAATCAGTTCCGGAACAATTCTGCGCCCTGCAATAATGTTGACCAGCGCAATGTTGTCGACACCGATCAACAATTTCCCCAAATAATACGATATCTGAGAAACTTTATAGACCACGATCATCGGGGTCCCGATGAGAGCGGTCTCAAGGGTCGCCGTCCCCGATGCAACCACGGCAATATCGGATACAGCAATCACATCATACACATTGTTACGAATTATTCTGACTTCAACGGGATACCGGCCGACTATGTCAGCAACAAAAGTGTAATCCAGGGTATCCGCAAGAGGAAGAATGAACTGAACAGAAGAGAGCCTGTTTTTGAGAATGCACGCAGCTTCAAGCATATCCGGTAACAGACTGACGATTTCATTGCGTCGGCTTCCCGGCAGAATACCGACAGTCGTGGTCCCATTGGTCAATCCGAACTCTTTCAGGGCATCGTCACGCGAATATCGTTGTCTGACCACGTCCAACAGCGGATGTCCGACAAATGTCACATCAAGATCAACATTTTCATATACTGCCGGTTCAAACGGCAGAATAACAGCCATCCGGTCGACATATCGTGCTATCTGGTAAATCCGTTTTTTTCTCCATGCCCAGATCTGGGGACTGATGTAATAAAAAACCTTGATGCCCGATTGGTGTGCCGCTTTAGCCAGAGGAAGATTAAAGTCAGGATAATCGATGAGGATTGCCAGATCGGGACGATCTTCCACCAAAGACCGTTTTAATTTCCGACGCACATTGAGAATGAATCCAATCTTAGAGAGAACTTCGGTCAGACCGACAACCGCCATCTCTGAAGATTCCGCAATAATATCAACTCCCGCCGCACGGAGTTTTTCCCCACCTACTCCGTAAAAACGGAGCATCGGATCCAGGCGATTCATGGCTTTCACCACATGAGCACCATGAAGATCTCCAGATGCTTCCCCCGCGACGATCATGACCTTCTTATGCGTCGAATGCGGGCTATGCTGATCAGAATGCATGATTGATCACTTGATGGATTTGGTGGATTTCCTCTCTCATCAGCTCGGAGAATGTGGAAAGGAGAAGTACTTCCCTGGCCGGCTTATCACTTATTGAAAGATCGGCAGATGAAGGATGCCGGTGGGCAAATGCTTTTTGTTTATGAAGCGGTACGGGGTGATAGAGGGCTGAGATGATGTTCTTATCGTCCAATCTCTTCACAATATCGCCTCTCCTGTCGGATCGAAGGGTAAACTGATGATGCACATGCTTCGTCTCATGCTCTTCGGTGAATAGAACGACCCGGCCTTTTTGAACATTCGATACGACCTGTTGAGATCCACCATTAGAGTCATGTGGCAAGCCCCTGTCCCATGTTCATTTTTTCTACAATTTGAAGCGCCAGTTCAAGAGACTTTCGTCCCTCTTCTCCCGAAACAATCGGAGGGGTCCTCGTTGAAACAGCGTGGATGAAAGACCGTATTTCCCTTTCGAGAGGATCGTAATCCTCTACATCAACATTGTTCTGAAATATGCCGACCGATCCTTTATCGTTCTTCCTGCTCAATGACATCAGTTCCCGTTTCCCGCAGTCGACGGAATGGTACCCACTAAGGCCGAAAAATCGAATTTTCTGCATAACCTTGCCGGTTACCCTGCTGGCCGTTACGTTGGCGACACATCCGTTCCGGAATGTAATCCGTGCGTTGCTGATATCCACATTATCAGACAGAACCGATACACCAACCGCCTCAACATTTTTAAGGGGAGATTTGACAAAGCTAAGAATGATGTCAAGATCATGAATCATCAGATCGAGTATGACATCCACGTCTGTTCCCCTGGTGAAGAACGGATGAAGTCGGTGAGCTTCAATAAAGAGCGGTTCATCCATTACATTTTTCAGGGCAACGATTGCGGGGTTGAAACGTTCGATAAAACCGATCTGGAAAATCGCCCCGGTGGTTTTGGCAAGCGAAATGAGCCCGTCCGCTTCTTCGATGTTTACCGCTATGGGTTTCTCAAGCAGTACATCGACTCCGGCTGCAAGGAAATCTTTGGTCACGACATAATGATATTTGGTCGGCACGGCAATACTCACCGCATCAACCATTCCGACCAGATCGCGGTGATCATCGAAGGATTCACAACCATATGTTTCCGCTGCACGATCGGCCCGCTCTCTTGTGCTGTCGGCAACTCCGACGATCGCGCATTCGGCTAATTGCTCATACTTTTGGAGGTGATACGTTCCAAGGTGACCGATTCCGATCACCCCTACTCGTATCTTTTCATTACCGTTATGCATGTTTTAATAATCCGCTGTTATCGGCAGATGCCTCGCTTCGCGTTTTCTATAAATTCCACAAAATGTCTCACTTCAGGCAGATCCTCTACATCATCCCTGACCTTCCGGACAGCCGTTGAAAGGAGGAGTGACGATCTGAAGACTATCTTGTAGGCTTTTTTCAATGCACGCAGCACATCTTCTGTAAATCCCCGCCGTTTCAGACCAACAAGATTCAGTCCGTACGGCTTCGCCCGATTGCCTGAAACCGTTATATAAGGGGGTACATCCTGAACCACGGCGGATGCGCCGCCGATAAATGCATGGCATCCTATTCGTGAAAATTGGTGGATACCGGTTAAGCCGCCGATAATGGCAAAGTCCTCGACATGGATGTGCCCTGCCAGATTGGCGGCATTGGCCATAACGATGTTATTCCCCAGTTTACAGTTGTGTGCCACATGACAGTATGCCATGATTAAATTGTTGTTTCCGATGAAGGTCATGGCAATGTCTGCAGCGGTGGAACTATGGATGGTAACAAATTCACGTATCGTGTTGTTATTCCCAATAATAACCTTACACTGCTCTCCCCCGAATTTTAAATCCTGAGGAACCGCACCGATTGAAGTGAACTGGAATATACGGCAATTATCACCTATTTCGGTTCGGCCCTCGATCACGACATGAGGACCGATAACAGTATTCTTTCCGATTTTCACCTCGGGACCGATGACACTGTACGCCCCCACTTCAGCATCTTCCTGAAGTTCCGCCCCCGGTGAGACGACTGCTGTCGAATGAATGTTCATTGTATTGATCCTTCTTTCCGCACCTTCACGCCTTATTCTGCTTTTCAAGCGCTTCTATTTTTTCTTCAATATATTTCAGTGTTCGTCTCATATCCGGCAATTGACCAATACATGCCTGCGTTCTGAGCCATTTCTGGTGAGGCATATGAGGAGCTCCACTGACGATCTGACCGGATGAAACGTCCTCGTGAACACCGGATCGAGCCGCAATCATTACACCGTCACCAATCTCGATATGCCCCACAATTCCGGCCTGACCGCCGATAACGACGCTGTTTCCCAGTTTTGTGCTTCCCGAAATCCCCACCTGGGCAACAACGATTGAATTTTCACCAATAACGACATTATGGGCGATCTGAACGAGGTTATCGATTTTCGTGCCCCGTTTAATCCAGGTTTTGCCCAGTGTCCCTCGATCTATGGTTGTATTAGCTCCAATTTCCACGTCATCGTCAATTTGCACGATTCCCACCTGGGGGATTTTTCGATTTTCCCTTCCTGGATCGGTAAATCCGAACCCGTCACTCCCGACAACAACTCCGGCATGAATGATAACCCGCTTTCCGATTCTGCATTTCCGATAAACGGTTACGTTTGGATAAAGAATTGAATCTTCACCGATTTCCACATTGTTGCCGATACAAACACCCGGATAAAGAACCACTCCCTTTCCTATTCGCACGCCGCGCCCGACGTAGACACCAGGGTAACTGGTTGTATTTTCACCGAATTCAGTTCCTTCACCGACAAAAACTTGATCGCTGATACCGGGGGTCTCTTGATCTTCAGGATAAAACAGCCCCAACAGACGGGCAAAGGCCTTATAGGGATCTTGAACGACGACAAGGTTCTTCGTCGATTCTTTGATGGTCGGCGATACCAGAACAGCCGATGCCCCGGTATATTCAAGTTTATGCCTATACCTGGGATTTGCGATGAAGGTGATATCACCGTTCCCGGCTTCGTCGATGCCTCGCACATTATTGATCATAACCGTATCGTCACCGATTACCGCACCTTCGAGCAATCCGGCAATTTTCCTTAACTGAATTTCCATGTGGCCGTTCTCATCCCTTTTATTGTCGTGATCGGTTTATCCTGTTTCGGGTCATCTCCGTTTAAGAAAACCGGGGTGACCGTCAGCCCCTTCATTTCTTCCTTGATTTGTATTCCTTGTTGAATTCGAGAATCACTTGCTTGGTAATGTCCCGTGCCGGTGAATGATAGGCAATTCCTGCAGCGGCAATATCGAGTATCATGGTATACCCGTCCCGCTTGCCGATTGTATTCACAACCTTGAGCACTTCGGGAATCATCTTCCGTGAAAGCTCCTGGTCCATCCGCTGAATCTCTGCGTTTGAGTCCTCAACCAGCCGCTTGTAATCTCTGAATTGTTTCTCATATTCCAGTTCTTTTTCTCTCATGGCAGGCTCGGTCAGCACAAGTCTCTGTTTTTCCAGTTCTTCCTTCATTTTCTTCAACTCAGCTTCCCGGCTCTGTATGCTGTCCCTTTTTTTCTGGAACACCGTTTGGAATTCTACAGCAGCCTCCTTGCCATGATCCGACAGGAGAAGAATGTCCTTCATATTGATGAAAGCTATCTTCTCCTCGGCATAAGCACAGCTTCCAGCCAGCAAAAGTACAATAACACCGAAAATGGTTACTATTCGCTTCATTTTAATCCCCCTTGATGAGATTTCAATCTTTTTTCAGTCGGCTATACCAACTTTCATTTTAACCACCTGTTTTATTTACATTACATCATCATGCCGATGGTAAACTCCCATTTGTAGGGAGACTCACCGTCTTTTCTGTCAAGGACATAGCCCCATTCAAGCCGCAACGGACCGATCGGAGAATACCACCTGACACCGACTCCCGCCGTTTTTCTCATATCGTCAAGATAATAGCCGTTGTCCCAGGCGTTGCCAATGTCAAAAAATAAAACCCCTTTCATGCCGGCATCTTTGATGAGAGGAAAGATTAGTTCCGCACTGAAGGTAAGCATTGTGTTTCCGCCGATGACATCCCCCGTTTCCGGATCAATGGGACCGACATCTTCGAGTCCCCGCAACGATCGTATTCCACCAAGGACAAACCGCTCATAAATCGGCAACTTCTTGCCCTCATTAGCCTGCAGATACCCGATGCGTCCCCGCACCGCAAAAACATTATCCAGAGGAAGCGGAAAATACCATGAGGAATTGCCCGAATATTTCGTAAAACTGTTGTCCCCTTGAAATATGGTCCCGGTGTGGCGGATAGCCACACTGTTAAGCGATCCCTTTGACGGGAACATCCAGTCATTCGTCGAATCCCGCATCAACGTCACCGTTACACCACTGGTTGTTGTTTCTCCTTCCTGTTCCCTGATATATCGGGAAGCATAGTATTTAACGTTCATAACCTCATCCATGGTGTATTCATAACCGATGTACCCTTTAACATATTCAAAGAGGGGGTAGCCGAAGGTCATTCTCAATCCCTTTGTATCAAGGTCGTAGGAATCATATTCGCGCTTCATATTCCACGCATCGTATTTGCTCCAGAGGGGCCGGTCGAAGAGCCAGGGTTCGACAAATGACAATTCGTAATTCGTTGTCTTGGAACCGAGAAACGCATTGAGACTGAGGACCTGTCCTCTGCCGAAAAGGTTCTGTTGAGATACCTGCGCCATGACGATTGCTTTGTCGACTGCACTGTACCCGGCGCCGATACTGAAAAGACCTGTCGGCTTTTCCTTCACGTGAATCGTAACGTCGGTAAGATTTTCTTCGGTCCCTTTCTCCGTTTGAAAGTTAATCTCCTCAAAATAGCGGAGATTCATCAATCTCATGTAACTTTTTCTCAGGTTTTCCCCACTGTACAAATCACCCTCGTCAATGGCAAGTTCTCGCCTGATAACCTTGTCTCGCGTCTTCGTATTACCCACAACAGTGATTCTATTGAAGTATATTTTATCACCTTTCTCAATATGATAGACGACATCGACTTTTTCTTCCATTTCACGTGGGGTCGTTTCAGGAGTGACATTTGCATATGCATACCCTTCGTTTTTACACGCTTCAGTCAGGAAGTCGAGATCTTTCATGATGGAATCCCGATCGAAATAGTCTTTCTTGTTTATTTTCAGTTTTTCAATGAGTTCATCCCTGGAAACAGACAACGTATCGCCGGCAATCTCAACTGCACCTACCTTGAATTGTTTTCCTTCCGTTATGGAAATGGTAATATATATACCCTTTTCATCATGCCTGACCTCGGGTTCACCGACCCGGGCATTCATGTAGCCGTGATTCAGATAGAACACATTCAGTTTATTGACATCTTCTCTTAATTTATCCCGCTTAAGAACCCCAGAACCACTTATAAAGTGAAAGAATCCTCTCTCTGAAACATCCATGATTTTTTTCAGATCGCCATCGGTGAATGCCTTGTTTCCCTCAAATGCGATCTTCTCAATAAGGAGTTTCTTATGCTCCTCGATTATGAAAATAACGAGAACACCTCTCGTTCCCGCATCTTCCACCGTATGCTCAACGGTGGCGTTGAGATATCCCTTGTCATTGTACAGCGCCTTAATTTTTTCCACGTCGGATTTTACTTTATCAAGATTGAGAACCTGCCTGGTCTTGATAGTCAGAACACTGTTTATTTCTCTCTCATTAATATCATCATTCCCCTTAATTACGATCTCCGATATAAGTGGTTTTTCCTCAACAATGTACGTGAGAATCTTTCCCTCCGCACCCTCCGTTATGGTAACCTGAACATCGCTGAAATAGCCCATTTTGTAAATAGCCTTGATATCATCCGACAGGGTTCGACTCGATACAAGCTTACCTTTTTCGCTTTTTAAGACATTCAGAATTGCATTGTCCTCAATCTTTTTGTTTCCCGAAATGGCGATATCTTCTATTCCCAATTCCCGGAATTCGACTTTCACGATTTTTTCTGCGAGCGTTGCGGCGATCTTACCGATACTATCCACACCGGTTCCATAACCGAATATGCCGGTGACTACGTGTCGCTTCTTTACATCGTATGTCGAAACATCGGCGCTGATCATATTACCTAAACGCGTCAGGCTCCCGGTAATGATTATATCAGCACCGATCACATCACCTACGGTCCAGATTAATTCCTCGGAGACTTGTTTCCCATCAATAAGCGGCGAGAATGACTTTGTATCAATGACGTAAAAACGTCTTGTCTTCATCACTTCGTTTAATAAATTCTTTGATATCGATGCCTCAAGCGTCGATACGTCCGATTCACTGTAAACGTGAAAAGGAAAAATCGCGACGCGCTTGAGCTCTTCAGCATAAGAGTTGTGCATCCCGAAGTAAGAAAGGACGAGCGCAAGAATAAATATGGTTCGAATCGAACAGAAAAATTTCATCTTACAGATCGTAGGTCCTCCCGTCTCGCAGACCGATGATACGTGACATTCTTTTGGCAAGATCTATGTTGTGCGTAACAACCACGAGTGTTATCCTTTTTTTTCTATTCAACCCAATTAGAATATCCTGAATTTTTTCACCTGTTTCACTGTCAAGATTTCCTGTCGGTTCATCCGCCAACAGGATTTCGGGGTCCATGATGAGTGCTCGGGCCACGGACACCCGTTGCTGTTCCCCTCCTGAGAGTTCTCCGGGCTTGTGAGCGAATCTATCACCAAGCCCGACATCCGTCAAGATATTCACCGCCCTCCGGCGGGCTTCACTAATCGACATTCCCCGGATCAACGCGGGCATCATAGTATTTTCAAGGCAGGTAAACTCAGGTAAAAGATGATTTGCCTGGAACACGAAGCCGATTTTTTTATTCCTGAACTCGGCCTGCAGCTCCTCACTCCATGCAAAGACATCAACGCCGTCATAGTTGACAGAGCCTGATGTCGGGCGTTCGATGAGACCGAGAATATTGAGAAAGGTGCTTTTCCCGGCACCGGAAACACCGAGAATTGCGAGAGAATCTCCTCGGTCGATTTCAAGATTCAATCCGTTGAGAACCCCGATCGTATTTCCGTCCTTAATAAACGTTTTTGTCAAATTGCTGACCGATATCATTCGCCTCTGCCTACAACACGTTGTCTCTTTGTCTGTCATTCATATCTGAGCGCCTCTGCGGGATCGAGTTTTGATGCATTCCACGATGGATATATAGTGGCGAGAAAACATATGATCATGGCAATAATCATAACGACAAATACATCAACGAAATTGACCTTTGAGGGAAGCTCACTGAGATAATACACATCTCCCGGCAGGATTTTAAACCCGAAAAGGTTTTCAACAAATGATGTTATCGGTTCGATATGAAACGCCACCAGAAGACCTCCGATACATCCCAGAACAGTACCGATGGCTCCGATAATAAGTCCCTGCAACATGAAAATCTTCATGATGCTTTTCGATGTCGCTCCCATTGACTTTAAGATGGCAATATCCCGTGTTTTTTCCATAACGACCATGATTAACGCCGTTATAATGTTAAAGGCGGCAACAACAACGATCAAACTCAAAATAATAAACATGACACGCTTTTCCAATCGCAGAGCTGCAAAGAGATTTTTATTCATCTGCATCCAGTTTCTGGCCCAATAGGGATATCCCAATTCTTTTTCTATTTCCTCGGCAATTTCCCGGGCTTTATAGATATCCTGAACTCTTATTTCTATACCGGTTATATCATCGCCCATATTTAAAAAGTGCTGACATTCGGGAAGCGACAAGAATGCAAGTCCCGAATCGTATTCATAAAAACCCGAATCAAAAATTCCGACCACTTCAAACTTTTTTATTCGTGGAACCATCCCCATCGGCGTAGCGATACCCATAGGTGACAAGACATCAACGGTATCGGACACAAGCAGCCCGAGATTTTTGGATAATTCCTTACCGATGACAATTCCCGGCAACTCCTGATTTTCAGCGGTATCACGGGAAAGACTGCCGATGTCTCCATCCATCATCTTTCCCAGACTGAGAACATTGAGAGCGCTTTTGGCATCAATACCCCGCAGCACCACACCGGTTACGCGATCTTCTTTTTTCAACATGGCCTGTCCATAAACGAACGGCGTTGACGCAACAACGCCCTCCACCCGGTCAATCTTCTCCTTGACATGGCCATAGTCATTCATCTTCCCATGGTATTTCATGAGGACGATATGTGAACTGACACCCAGTATTTTATTCCGGAGATCGGTTTCAAACCCGTTCATGACGGCAAGAACAATAATCAATGCGGAGACACCGAGAAAAATTCCCGCAATCGAAATGAATGTGATGAGTGAAACAAATGCTTGTTTTCTCTTTGCCCTCAAATATCTCAGAGCTATAAAAAATTCATAGGACATCGTTTATAACCATTTCTCTCTATTCGAACTGCTTCCGGTAATCCATCAGGGAGGGGATGCTACATTAGCCGTATCGCTTCACAAAAAATATGCGATTTCGTATCGCCATTCATGAGATTACATTTTCGCTCTCATGTGGGGAAAGAGAATAACGTCCCGGATCGAAGGGGAATCCGTAAAGAGCATGACTAGTCGGTCAATACCGATCCCCTCCCCGGCTGTCGGTGGCATTGCATATTCCAAGGCTCGAATATAATCTTCGTCCATTTCATGAGCTTCAAGATCCCCCGCTTCCCGCTCCCTCAACTGCATGAGAAACCGTTCCCGCTGATCATAAGGATCGTTAAGCTCCGAAAAGGCATTGGCAATTTCCCTTCCTTGGATATACAGTTCAAATCGGTCGGTAAATCGGTCGTCTTCGTTGTTTTTTCGCGAGAGCGGTGAGACTTCGAGGGGATACTGCGTTACAAAAGTCGGCTGAATAAGCTTGTCTTCAACAATCGCTTCGAATATAGTCATAATAACCTTGCCCAGTGTTTCGTTGCCCAGTATTTCAAGGCCGATGTCACGGGCATATTTTATTGATCGTTCTCTGTCATCAAGAACAGGAGCATCCACTCCGGTATAGGCGACAATAGCATCTTTCACCGTCAGCTTTCGCCAGGGAGGGGTAAGATCGATCTCAGTTCCCTGGTATGAAAAAATGAAAGAACCGAAGAGGTCCCGGGCAATATCGGTCAACAATTCCTCAGTCATGCTCATGAGATGCTCATAGGTTGCGTACGCCATGTAGAATTCCATCATGGTAAATTCAGGATTATGGAGCGTCGAGACCCCTTCATTCCGAAAGTTTCGATTGAGTTCAAAGACCCGCTCAAGGCCCCCCACCACTAGGCGCTTCAGATAGAGCTCGGGAGCTATTCTCAAGTAAAGATCCATTCCGAGGGCATTGTGATATGTCTTGAACGGCTTTGCCATGGCGCCTCCCGCAATGGGATGCATCATCGGTGTCTCAACTTCAAGGAAATCATATTTGTACATAAAATCACGGATGAGGCGAATGATACGACTCCTTGTGTGAAACATTCCTCTCACCGAAGGATTAACGATCAAATCAAGATGTTTCTGTCGATATCTCGTTTCAATGTCGGTCAATCCATGCCATTTTTCAGGCAGAGGACGGAGTGCTTTTGATAAAAGACGAATAGAATCCGCCTGAACGGTGAGCTCACCCGTTTTTGTTTTGAAAACACGACCGGCAACTGAAATTATATCCCCGATATCAAACTTCTGAAAAAGCGAATAGCTCATGTCGCCGACGATATTTTTTTTTATGTAAGCTTGAATTCTTCCTTTTCGATCTTGGATGTTGACAAACGAAGCCTTGCCGAAATTTCTTATGGCCATAAGCCTCCCTGCCAGAGTAAATCTGTCTTCTATCTTTTCAAGGGCTTCATTATCCAAGCCTCCCAACCGGTTGAGGACATCCTCTGTCGTGGAAGTTACTTCAATATCATTCGGATAGAGATCGATTCCGTCAGCTTTCAGAGATTCGATTTTTTCTCGACGCGTCTTCAACAGTTCGCTTTCACTCATCTATCATTTCCCCATATAC
>OMKS01000591.1_pt1 | contig 33886 bp, 30 predicted proteins | sample 1674721 | NCBI WGS metagenome assembly OMKS01 (sample SAMN06264996, study PRJEB25208) | sediment metagenome | isolation source: hot spring sediment | place: USA: California | collected 2014-09-02 | reverse complement strand
CTAACACCGTGAACCATGCGTACCTGTTTCATTTCTCAAAGACGTATGGTTCACATCCCACAAAAAATAACCGCTCCCCAACCAAACAACGAACCCAAAAAAAGCACTTTCGGAACTACTGGTTGTATGCAAAGGTTTATATGTGCGTGTGCCCCGTATTATCGTACAATATGTCTGAAAAAGGACATATTGTATATGTGTAAAACGTGGATACAAATAAAAAAATGGAGGTAAATCACATGAAAAAAGTATTTACCACAAACTGGTATCTGCAAAGATCGTATTTCCAACCCATCGTTAACGAACAAAAAAACAAGTGCTGAATACCACAGCCTTAGGCATTACCCAGAATACTCCGCAGGATCTTCCAAGCAAGAAACTGAAAAGCCTGCCCAAAAAAACTGCGACGAATGCCGCTGCCCAAAACCAAAGCAGTCATAAAACAGCACAATTTCTAAATTTTATACCCTAAAGTACCAGACAATAAACGCGAACTGTTTTCCATCTGGTCTTTACAACTTAATTGTGTTGGCGAATTTACGAATTTCATCAAAAAGTATTAAAAGTAGATTTGCTGAAACTGCTTTTTAAACGGTTCAGATTTGGTCCTGCTGTCTGCTGACCAGTTTGATATTGACACCCAAGTTTCAGAGAGGAGAACGATACGGTTGAATGGTATTGAAGTAGATTCTGTGACTAAACGTTTCGAAGACGTTGTTGCGGTTGATAACCTCTCCATGAGCGTTGAGAAAGGAGAATTGTTCGGTCTGCTGGGTCCCAACGGCGCCGGCAAGTCCACCCTCACAAAGATGATTTCTGGAGTGATAAACCCCACATCAGGCACAATCAAAGTGGGAAACTACAGCGTTCAAGACGAGTCCACGAAAGTCAAAGAAATACTGGGCGTGGTTCCCCAAGACATCGTGCTATACGATTACCTGAATGCCAAAGAAAACCTCGCCTTTTATGGCAGACTCTACGGATTGTCAGGAAGAAAATTGAGTGACAGAATTAAGGAGCTGCTAGAGTTCACGCAGCTGGATGAGAAGACAGTGAAACGCCACGTCTCCACCTACTCGGGGGGAATGAAACGCCGAGTGAACATTGCCGCTGCCCTGATGCATGAACCCCAAGTTATACTGCTGGACGAGCCGACCGCCGGACTTGACCCCCAAAACAAGCATGCCCTCTGGGATATCATCCATTCATTAAACAGGGAAGGAAAGACCATCGTGTTAACGACGCACATTATGGAAGAGGCAGAGGAACTGTGCAGCAGAGTCGCAATCATGGACCACGGCAAAATCATTGCTTTAGGCAGCCCAAACCAGCTTGTTAAGAAAGTCAAAATGGAAAACACCATAACCGTAGTTCCTGACAAGACATCGACTAGCCTCGTTGAACGAATCAAGGGCATGGCTGGAGTCAAAAACGTGTATACCGCCCCTGATGAAACTGAGAAAAGAGAAATACTGAAAGTGATTACAGACAGCCCAGATGACATACTCCCTGAGTTAGTGTCCACAATTGTAAACCAAGGAACAAAGGTGCTATCTGTTGAGCTTTCACGTGTAACGCTTGAAGACGTGTTCATTACGCTTACAGGAAGGAGCCTAAGGGAGTAGAAAACAGATGAAAATCAAACGGGCAATTAATCAAGTGGCTGCAGTTGCAAAAACCGATTTTCTCGGCGTCCTCAGAAACAAAGCTGCAATATTCTTCACCTTACTCTTTCCCCTGTTCTTCATCATAATTGTCGGATTCACTTTTGGAAACGTAGGCAGCGGAGGCTCAAGCCTCATTGATGTCGGCGTAGTTAACCTTGACGGCGAATCGATTGCCGTAAACGCCACTTACTCAAGCAACAGCACAATCGGAGACCAATTTGTCCAAGCAATGGAGACTGCAAACTTCACGGTTAAGGGCTATGACGAATACGGCAATAGAGACCTTAATGGAACAGCCGCCTACGCTATTAGCAGAGGGAACATCGACGCGATTGTGGTTATTCCTGCCAACTTCTCGGAGACACTTACATTCCAATACATAGACAACATGGGAGCGCCAATCCCAACAAAAGCTCACCTCGAACTTTATGTTGACCCAACCGACCCCACCGGCTCCCAGATAATTCAACAGAGCCTTCTCGGCTTCACCTCAGGATTCGTGAAACATTACCAACAGGAAGCCATCAAACAAGCTCCGTCAAATCTACAAGCATACATTGAAGTTCTCGCCGACCCCATCATAGTTACAGCAGGCGAAGAGAAAGGCATACAAGAGATACCGTGGATTAATTATATGGTCCCCGGAACATTGGGGCTTGTTCTCATTTGGAGCGGATTAAACCATGCCTCCATGACCATCGCAACCGAACGCACCAAAGGAACTTTTCAGCGGATGGTAATAGCTCCTGTCTCTCCCATGGTTGTTCTGCTGGGAAAGCTTATCTCAGCCATGACCATAGTCTACATGTCCGCATTCATTATGCTTTTGAGTGGCGTTCTTCTCTTCCAAGTTCAACTCTACTGGAATATTCCAGTCATAATTTTAGCGATCTTTCTGGGAGCACTTTCAGCGATTGGAATCGGATTAATAATCTCCTCCATAACCAAGAATGAAGAAGCAGCCAATTCGATAGCTGTCATAATCAGTGTTCCGCTCCAGTTCTTTATTGGAGCCTTCTTTCCTCTCAGCATAATGCCAGAGGCTGCTCAAGTCTTCGGCAATGCTCTTCCATTCACAAAACTGGTTGATGCTATGCAGGATATTATGACAAGAAACTTGCCTTTTGACGCTGTGATTCCAGAAATGCTCTACCTAGCCGTTTCAGGTCTGATCCTGTTCACTATAGGAACAATAGCATACAGAATAGCTCTAAAGAGGATCTAAACTAAACATCACCTTTAGTGGATTCAGCCACTCTAAATTATTATGTTTAGCTCAGCAGTTTTAGGTGGATTCTTTGGGCAATCTAGAACCGCAAAGATGTGCTCCTTGTTGGAGACATAAGCAATATTTGCTTCAACTGCTTTCTTTTATAGAAAGTTATTATAGCAATCGATTCCATATTTTATTTTGATTCGGTTCATAAAAAAGGAACGGTTATAATGGGTTTAACTTCTAAGATCATGCCTGTTAGAATGGTTAAGCTGAAATGCCTTATTCTGGACGATTATCTGGAAGAGGTGATGATTGCTCTTCAGCGTCTAGCCACCGTGCACCTAGTAAGCTTACAAGGCAGCCTTAGCCGATGGGAAAAACTTCCAGAACCCTGCAAAGCCTCAGACGAAATCAAATTTTGGGAAGAAATCTCCCAAAGAATAGAGAAAATCTTGAGAAAGTTGAACATAAAAAGAGACCTCGGTCTATTAGAAGAAATTTTTCAGCCAGAAAAACGAAAAAGTTTTGAAATCACTCACCGCGAAGAACTGAAATTACTAAAAGACATTCTTAACAGTGTAGATTCACTCGAAAACGATATCGAAGAAAACATCTCACGATACAAGCTGGTAAGAAGCTTTTTGATGGAAATAAGGAATCTGCCAATTGATGTTGAGAAGCTGCATTCATCCGAAGAACTATACATCACCATAGGGCAAACAACCACAGACAACTTGTTGCGAATAGAAAAGGACATCAAACAAAAGCTTCCTCACACAGTTCTTTACTCCAAAGGGAAAGGCAGAAAAAAATTTTTGGCTATAGTAGCGCTTAGACGCTTTGAGGACCAAATTAACAGTTTATTGGAAGATAAACCCTTTGAGCATATCAGCATACCAGAAGACCTCACCGACGACCCAACCCATTGTATTAGATTAATCGACAATAAACAGGACGAAGTTTTAAAAAGAAACGGCCCTTTGGCAATGAAACTCCACGATGCCGTAAACTGCAAGATAGAAAGATTGAACGCACTAGAAAAGATGGGAAAAACAGAGAGACTCTTCATCCTCGAGGGCTGGATTCCCGAAGAACAAATTGAAGAAGTCGAAAAAGCTGTGCAAAAAGCATCAAAAGGCTATGCAAAGACTCTGATCGAGGAACCGGATGAACCTGAAAGAAACATACCTACCTTGCTGAGGAAAAGGAAAATTATAGATTCATTTGAAGTTATCACCGAAATGTATGGAGTCCCCCACTATAACGAAATCGACCCCACACCAGTCATCGCACTCTTTTTTCCCTTCTTTGTAGGGATAATGATGGGCGACATTTCGCTCGGAGCAATTTTGTTGCTTGGAGGTTTTCTTATATACAGAGGGGCGGGTTCAAGGAGCACAAAAATGGCTGATTTGGCGAAAATCTTACTTCTATCTGGAGTAATCAGCATCGTCTTTGGCGTTTTGACGGGTCAGTTCATGGGTGGCGCCATGGAACTGTTTTCTCAAGGACAAATTGTTTTGCCTATACTTTGGATGAGTCCAGCAGACGACCCAATAAATTTCATGTTGACTGTCCTGATAATAGGAGTAATCCATCTACTGGTTGGACTTGTACTCGGAGTAATAAACAACCTTGTGAATCGTCAAATAAGAACCATGGTTGGAGACCAGATATCAATGCTCCTCATGTTTCTTGGGGGAGCAATAATAGTGGTCACAGGCAATTACCAGTTTGAGGGATATGGAGTATTAGGTTACTCAGCTTTGATTGGAGGGCTAGCTGTCCTTTTGATAGGTAAAGGTCCTATTGGTCTGTTGGAGATAACAAAAATCATAAGCAACATAATATCGTACGTTAGGATTCTGGCTCTTAACATGGCATCTACATGGATGGGAAGAACTTTTGTACTATTGGCAGGTATGTTGATTAACATTGAATACTTTGGGTTACCGATGTCAATCATATTGCTGCTGTTCTCTCAGTTTTTCCTCGTCTTCATATCCTCTTTTTCTACCTTCGCGCATTCAATGCGCCTCCACTACGTTGAATTTTTTGGCAGATTCTTTACTGGAGGGGGCGTCAGCTTTTCACCACTTAAATGTGAAAAAATGTATACGGAGCTAAAAATGGGAGAGTAATATTTGATGACAGACACAACCACGCTCGCTTTAGTCATTGGAGGAGCGGTAGCATCCATTGGACTGTCAGGAGTCGGAGCATCCATAGGTCAAAGAATGGCAGCCTCAACAAGCAGCCTCCTCATGTCTGAGAAACCTGAAAGATTTGGAATTACATTAATCTTAACCGTTCTAGTCGAAACCTCCGCAATATACGGATTATTGGTCTCCATACTCATACTCGCTAACCTAGGCTCAGCAACCAACACATATCAAGGATTAGCCGCATTGGCGGCAGGTCTCTGCGTAGGCATTCCCGGTTTCTTCACGGGCATCGGTGAAGGCATAGCCTCGTCAGCCTCTATAGGTGCAGTGGCAGAGAGAGAAAGCGTGTTTGGCAAAACTTTGGTGTTGACAGTTCTTCCGGAAACAGGAGCCATTTATGGTCTACTAGTAGCTGTGCTAATACTCAGTGGGTCAGGATTTTTGGGCGAAGCCAAAGCCCCTATAGAAGCTGTTGGAACCGCCTCTTTGTACGCTGCCATAGTTATCTGTATGACCTCTGTCTCCAGTTATCTTCAGGGTAGAGTTGGAGGTTCGGCGATAAGCGCAACTACCAAGAGGGATGAAATCTTTGGCAGAGACCTAATCTTTGTGGTGTTGTTAGAGTCAGTTTTGATTTATGGGTTACTAACTGCGATATTGATCTTAACTTTCAATGGTGTGATTTAAGGATGGACAATAATACGTGTGAAAAAGTCTTTGGGAGAGTGCTTGAATGATTGCTAATGTGGACGTTGCTGTTGTCTACCGAATTGTTGTTGTTCTGGTAGTAGCTGTAGCTACAATAATAATTGGAAAACTTGCTGAAAAGTTATTCAAAGGTGGAGCTAGAAAGGCGGGGGTTCCAGAAGTAGAAGCGTCATTAGTAGCCTCTCTCTTGAAATATCTGATATACTTCGTCGGCATAATTGAGATATTGGCGTATGTAGGATTTTCTTCTATCCCTATTCTCTTTGCAATAACGCTGATTGGCATAGTCGTAGGGATAAGCGCTCGCTCTGTCCTGGAAAATGTGATCTCAGGGTACATATTGAGAATGAGAAAGCCCTTCAATATTGGTGAACGAGTGAAAATCGGAAACAAAATCGGCGTAATCAAAGACCTAGACTTGATTTACACGACAATTGAGACAGACATTCATCAGCATTACACCATACCTAACGCCGAGATAACTAATTCTAAAATTTTCAACCTAACAAGAAGTAAATACAATTTTCCAATCGAACTCAAGTTCACGATACCGTTTAGACTAAGCATATCAAAGACCAAAAAATTGATCTTAGAAACACTAAAAGAATACAGGGGAATAAACCCGAACCTGCCGATAACTCTATCAGCCAATGACATAACAGCTACTGGCGTTGACCTCAAGGTTAGATTCTACGTTTCTGAATACGAAATGATCGATGAAGCAAAAGATTTGCTGATCAGAGAGATTAGCAAGGTAATGAAAAACGGTTTTGAATCAAGCACTGCAAAGGAAAAACAAGTTAAAGATGAAGCAAACACCGAAACCCATGCTGGAAAAACAGAAACAGGAAACCCAATCAAATGTCCTATGTGCGACTCTAAAAGATGGACTGGCTATCTTAGATGCAAAAAAACTTCAAACTACTATCTCTACGGCAAATGTTTGAACTGCGATCATTTGAGGCTTGATAAATGCCCGGTTGATGGAAGTGAACTAGAGTTCATACCCAGTCAAAAAGCTGTGAAAGGTGGATGAAACAGATGAGCCGTGATTTTGAATCTTTACTTGAAGACCTAAAAACTCTGAAGGATGCTGAAGAGAAGGCGAAAGAAATCATCGAGAAAGGCGAAAATAAGGCAAACAAAATTAAGAGTGAGGCAGAGGTTAGAGCCTCAAACGCGATCTCTGAACAGAAAAAACGAATGAGGAAAACCGAATCAGCATTAAGAGCGGATATAGAAAAAGAACTAGAGGCGGGCATCAACAAAATCGACTCTGAATATGCAGAGGAACGAAGCAAGATAAAACAGAGCTCTGAAGAGAGAATGGAGGAAGCGGTCTCCCACGTAATTGATGAGGTGCTTAAAACCACTGTTGAGTGAGGTGTGATGACATGGCAACTTCCGATCCTATAGAAGCTATGAAAACGAAAATTTTGAGAGATGCAGAAGAGAAGGCTCAAAAAATAGTTTTGGAGGCGAAAAAAGAAGCTAAGAAGACAAATGAGCAAGTAAAAGTTGAAATAAAAAAACTAGAGGAAACCGAAAAGAGAGAGATAAAAGAAAGAATTGAAGAAAGCAAGAGAAAAAGGATGGCTGAAGAAAAAACTGAGCACCTTCGGCGTCTTCAGTCATACAAGAAAGAGATAATAGATTCCGTCTTTGATAAAGCCCTTCAAAGACTGAAGGAATACAGCGAAACTAAACAATATAAAAAAAGCCTTAAAAAAATAATTATTGAGGCTGGAATAAGCATTGGGGGAGGAGACCTCATAGTCGCGGTAAATGATAGAGACCAAAAAATCCTTAGACGGTTCTTGAAGCAAACTGCCGAGCAGATCGAAGAAAAAACAAATACTAAAACACAGCTGCAGTTGGCAAAAGAGCCGTTGAACAGCTTAGGCGGCGCTATCATATCCAAAGCTAAGGAAAGCGCAACAGTGAACAATACGTTTGAGGAGAGGTTGAACCGAAAGAAAAAACAGATCAGCGGAGAACTGGAAAACATCCTTTTCCGTTGACTTCTAAATCAAAAGGAAAAAAGGACATGCAGAGTCTTGTAGGAATAGGATTCATTGCTTCAATAATATCCGAGTTAGCTGCGGCTACATACACGGCTTTAAAGGAAAGCAACCTGGCTTTTCTTGCCCCACGAATACTAAATTCTAAAATTGTTTCCATGGCTTCAAACCTAGACCTTTTGTTACAAACAGGAAAAACAGAGATGATACGTGAAACAGCCAGCAAGTACGACCCTAAATTATCGCCTAAAACAAGAAACTTTAAAGATTTACAGCATATCGAAACTTTTCTTATCCGCGAATACGAACAGTCATTCAACAAGTTTCTTTTCTTCCTACCCGAAAATCTCCGCGATTTTTTTGAAGAATGGAAAATCGTCAGAGACTTTGAAAATCTCAAAACTGTTTTGGCGTGTATAACCAACCAAGTTCCAACCGAGGATTGTCTTCATCTGTTTGGCCCACAAGGAAAAATATCACGTGAAACATTAAGACAGTTATCTGGATTGGAAAATGTAGAAGATGTGTTACGTAAAGGTTCAGCATATTTTCCTTCAGGAACCATCTCACAAATAGATTTCCAAGATGAAACCGTTCTGGAGCATGTCCAATCTGCCCTAGATCGGGTGGCCGCTAACTACATTTCCGAAAGTTGCCTGAAAGTAAAGATTCAAGACCCTGAAGAGATACAGGAGCTGGTGACAAAAAAATACGAAATGAAGGATGTTATAACAGTTGCCCGGCTCAAGCAATACGATGTACCTCCCCAAATGATTACCCCTCTGCTGATAGGCAAAAATTCGAAACTAACTGAGGGAGAAATCGAAAAATTAGTCTTAGCCAAAAACTACAAAATATTTTATACTCTCGTATCAAACACCTACTACGGAAAAGCTCTTCCCAGCGAACCTTTAAGCCCAAGAGACCTCGAAGAATTTCTGCAACGTTCATTCTTCAAGGAATTAACCAAACCTAAAGAAGATATAGGAGAGAAAATGGTCATCCAATTTATGGTCGGTCTGGAATACTGCTTCCCAGCGATGTGGAAGGCCATAATCTTTTCTTTTATAGGTGGGGATGAAGAGTGAAAATAGGTGCAATAGGCGACAGATTGACTCTTTTTTACCTCGAATTGGCTGGGGTAAAAACAGTGATCGAAGTTGATGATCCCCAGGAAGCCCTCAAACAACTAAATGACCTTATAAGATCAGAAGAATATGGCATCATCCTCGTTAGCTCACAACTGCATCATCAAATAGGCGAGGAAATAAAGGAAATACAGGAACGAAAGCAGATCCCAATCATCACCGAAATCCCGGGAATGACAATAAAGGAGGCTGATTAAGTGGACGAAAACGCTGTAGGAAAAATCGTTGGGATTTCTGGACCCGTCGTATTTTCTGAGGTAACTGAAGACGCCACGGATCTGATGATGAATGAAATCGTCTACGTAGGAGAAAAAAATCTCATCGGAGAAGTAACTCACATTAAAGAAAAAATAGCGACTATACAAGTTTATGAAGACACTCTCGGTCTTCAAAGAGAGAATCCCATCTACAGAACTCGACAAGTCTTGTCTGTAAAGCTTGGTCCCGGATTATTAGGCTCCCTTTATGATGGACTACAGCGACCTTTGGAAAGAATGCTAGACGAAATGGGACCTTATGTAAAACCGGGCATCAAAGCGTCTAGGCTTCCCAAAAAGAAGTGGGTTTTTGATCCTAAGGTCAGCGTTAACGAACCAATCGGTCCAGGGGATGTGGTGGGAGTAGTCAGCGAAAATGAAATAATAGATCATAAGATTCTGGTTCCGCCCGGAGTTGGTGGAAGAGTCGTATCTATAGCGAATGAGGGAGATTACAGCCTTTCGGATGAGATAGCTAAGATTGGAACTGGCGGAGAGGTAACATCGTTGACGATGGCCCATTCTTGGCCAGCTAAGAGTGCGAGAACTTACCGCCGAAAGCTTCCACCTTCAGAACCCTTAATCACGGGTCAGAGAATCTTGGACACTATTCTTCCGGTCTGCAAAGGAGGAACAGTGACAGTGGGGGGCGGTTTTGGAACAGGCAAAACTATACTTCAGAACCAGTTTTTACAGTATCTAAATGTGGATATAGTAATTTATGTTGGATGCGGAGAACGGGGAAACGAGATTGCTGACATTTTACAGAAAATCCCTGAACTTAAAGATGCAGAAACAGGTTTACCCATCGAAAAGAGAACAGTGGTCATAGCAAACACCTCTAACATGCCCGTGGCAGCCCGGGAAGCCAGCATCTACACAGGCGCCACAATCGGCGAATACTACAGAGACATGGGTTATGATGTGGCTTTGCTGGTGGACTCCACAACCAGATGGGCAGAAGCGCTAAGAGAAATATCGTCTCGGCAAGAAGAGATGCCGGCTGAAGAAGGATACCCCCCATACTTAGCATCCAGACTCGCAAAATTCTATGGAAGAGCAGGAAAAGTAGTCTGTTTAGGCAAAGAGGAGAGAATAGGGTCCTTATCCATAATCGCTTCAGTCTCTCCTTCAGGAGGCGACTTTTCTGAACCCGTAACCCAGAAGACTACGCAGATGGTTAGAGCCTTCTGGGCTTTGGATCCAGAGTTAGCGTACAAGAGGCGGTTTCCTGCTGTGAACATTAGTCAGAGTTTTTCATATTACGACGAGATTGTTGAACCATTCTGGAGGGATGAAATAGGTCCTGATTGGAGACAACTAAAAGAAAAAGCTCTAAAACTTTACACCGAAAAGACTGAACTCGAAAGGATTGTGCGCCTTGTGGGTACCGGGGCGCTTTCTGAAGAAGAAAAGATGACTCTAAGAAATGCGGAACTGTTAGAATCTGGTTTTTTGACCCAGAATGCTTTACATCCTATAGACGCGTACACTTCTCCATCTAAACAGTTTCAACTTTTAGATTTGATCATAATTTTTCACGAGAAATGCATGGAATCCCTGAGTAAAGGTGTCCCCTCAGCTCCTATCTTTGAATCGCCTGTGAGGGACGAATTAGAGAAACTTAAAGTGGTGCCTAAAGAAGAGATGGATGAATCTTACTGGAACATGAGAGCCAGAATACTCGCTCATTTCACCAGACTTCAACGAATCTACAGGTAAGAGAAGAAAAACATGATTGAAATCAAATATAAATCCGTGTCAAACATCAAAGACCCGCTTATATTTGCCAAGGTTCCCAGAGCTCATATGGGTGAAATGGTTCGCATAAGTTTGGGTGAGGAAGAAAGGGTGGGTCAAGTAATCGAAATTCAAAAAGAAAATGTTATCATACAAGTTTTTCAAGGAACATCCAAAATCAGTAGAGAAAGTTCTGTAATCCTCACCGGAGAAACCAAGAAGCTGGATGTGACCTTGGATCTATTCGGCAGAATTTTTGATGGTTTAGGCCAACCAGCAGACGGCGGTCTCCCAGTAAAGAGTGATGTTAGACGAGACGTTTCGGGTACCCCATTAAATCCTTCAGCTAGGGCTTATCCTAAAGAATTCATAGAAACAGGAATATCTGTAGTAGATGGTCTTCTTTCTTTGGTTAGAGGTCAGAAGCTTCCCATCTTTTCTGGCAGCGGTCTTCCTCACAACCAGTTAGTTGCGCAGATTGTTAGGCAATCCAGAATCTCAGAGGAAAAGTTTGGGGTTGTCCTCGGCGGCATAGGCTTAAATCATGAAGCAGCAGACAACTTGATCAAAGATTTGATACAAGCGGAAGTAATGGATAGAACAATCGTGTTTATGAATTTGTATGATGATCCAACAATGGAGCGTTTGTTAATTCCTAAGCTGGCTCTTACTGCAGCAGAGTATATGGCTTTTGATCATGGTTACCACATGCTGGTTGTGTTGACCGACATTACCAGCTACTGCGAAGCCCTAAGGGAAGTGTCCATAGCTAGAGGGGAGATTCCTGGACTTAGAGGTTATCCGGGGTATATGTACACTGATTTGGCAACAATTTTTGAGAGGAGCGGGAGAATAAAAGGCAAAGAGGGATCGGTGACTTTGATACCAGTGATTTCTATGCCCGATTTCGACATAACCCATCCAATACCAGACTTGACAGGGTTCATAACTGAGGGACAAATCGTTTTGAATCCTACCTTAAACATGAAAGGAGTCTACCCACCCATCGATATTTTGCCCTCCTTGTCAAGGCTCATGAAAGATGGTGTAGGCGAAGATAACACTAGAGAAGACCATATGGATATCGCAAACAAAATCTACGCTGCCTATTCGAGGGGAAGAAGTGCCATGGACTTGGCTTTAGTGGTGGGTGAGGATGCTTTAACCACAGAGGAGAAGCAGCATCTCTCGTTTGCGGAAGATTTTGAAAAACGTTTCATCAACCAAGGACGCTATGAAAGAAGAAGCATAGAGGAAACATTGGATTTAGGGTTGGAACTACTAAAGATTGTGGAGTGAAAATTTTTGTCTCTGAATATAGGTTGGAAAACTCGCCCCACCAGATATGAGCTTCTGAAGCTGAGGGAACAACAAAAACTGGCAAAGAGAGCTCACGATCTATTAGAAGACAAGTATAGAATGCTTAACTTGGAGGCGAAATCGATAAAAAATACTTTGCTACCCTTTGAAAAGCAGCTAGACAGTGAACTCGGAAAATCTTATAGAGCATTTTTTAGGGCAGTGATGCATTCTGGTTTAAAGAATATGGAACTTGCAGCCAAGTCTACCAAAGCCAACGACAACATTAAAGTGAGATGGGAAAGAGTCCACGGCTTAACTCTGCCAAATATCAAACCGAAAATTGAAAGAAGAAACCCTCTGAAAAGGGGTTATGGACTATCAAACACTTCAGCTGCCATAGATGACGCTGCTGAATCTGCAGAACAAACAGTGATCTTATTGGTCACGGTTTCCGAGTTGAGAAACACTCTGAGGGCTTTGCAGAGGGAAGTAGAAAGAACCAGAATCAGGGTTTTCGCGCTAGAAAAAGTTCTTCTTCCCTATTTGGATCAGGAAATAAAAACTATAGAAATCAAATTGGAGGAAAGAGAGCGAGAAAGGCATACAGTTTGGAGATTGATCAAGCAGAATCGGGGAGACTCGACAAATATTTGATTGTTCGTTAGTTGAACCTTGTTGTATTAGTCTAAATGTTACTCGATGGCTATGCCTTTATTTCGTAACACCTGTTTAATTTTGGTAACTTCAGCTCTGAGCAACCTGACCTCACGTATAACATCCTGTAACGTTGTAGGGGTAACTCCCCTTAGATCGGGTGACAGATCAGATGGCTTTTTCTTTCCTCCAACAAAGTCTTCGGGTCTATAAACTTCACCCACACAATTCACCTCACAGTAATAATTGATTTGAAAACTAAAAAGGGATAAGGTCGAAAGTTTGAAAGTTATCTAGTTTTTAGTAAGCCAGTCTGTTGCTAAGTTTTTGGTTACACACCAAGCTAAGTTTCTTTTAGGAGACATTTCCCGCCTGTTGGGCAGAACTTTTGTGCATGATTTTCGACTGCTTTGAAGAGTGACCCTATTGTTTCTTTGTTGGCAGAATAGATTCTTTTTTTCCCCTTTCTCTTGAGGTAAACAAAATTGCATTCCAGCAGGGGCTTAAGGTTATGCGAGACCATGCTCTGTTCCTGTCCAAGGGATTCGGCGAGTTCATTTACGCTCATAGGCTTTTCCATTAACTGTTCTATTGCAGCTAGCCTTGTAGGGTTTGACAGATTTGAAAAGAACTTGTAACAGGTGTTGCTTAACCCCTTTTTCATCATTGCCTCACTTGTGTGATTGTTCACTTAATATTAAGTATTTTTCATATGTATATTCATTCATATAAACCCATTGGTTACCAAATTAAAACGAGAAAAAACTGGTCTATTCGAGGTTTCTGGGCGGTTACAGATAGGCTTCTGTGGTGTACCTTCGCATCATCCTGTGGCTGTTGAAGTAGTATGCAACCTTGCCAATCGAGTTCTCCATAAGCTGTATCCAATCATCCCTATTCTTGTAAAATTTGGGGACAATCAGGTACTCCAGTTTGTTGTATAATTCTGTAAGCTCCCGATGTCGTCTCTCAGACTCCTCTATATTCTCTTTCGGCGAAGGCCCAATAGCCCAGCCAGTGACGCCCTCAATGCAGCCCTCCACCCACCAGCCATCCAAAACGCTGAAGTTCAGCACCCCATTATGTGCCGCCTTCATTCCGCTGGTGCCAGAAGCCTCGAAAGGCGGAATGGGAGTATTCAACCAAACGTCTACGCCGGAGGTGAGTTTAGCCGCCATCTGCAGGTCATAATTCTCAAGATAAACGATTTTCATTAGGTCCTTCAGTTTCTCTTTCATTTCATGAATCTCTTCGATTAACTCTTTTCCCATCCAGTCGTTAGGATGCGCTTTGCCTGCATAAACCAACTGAATCTTGCCAACTCTGTTTATTTCTTCCAGCCTCTTCAGGTTTGAAAATATCAGAGTTGCTCTCTTGTAGCCTGTGGATCTACGCGCAAAACCCAACGTGAGCACATCAGGGTCAAACTGGACACCTGACCGTTCACGGACATAACGTATGAGCTTTTCTTTCGCTTCTACGTGCGCCCGCCAAATCTCCTCGTCTGGGATGCCGTCAACTCTGACCAGCAACTCAGGTTCGTTCGCCCACCCCGGCAAATATTTGTCAAACAGCCTTCTGAAACTCTCACAAGTCCATGTGAACGAGTGGACGCCGTTGGTTATGGCTGAGATGTTATAGCCCGGAAACAACGTTAGGGAAAACTCTTTGTGTCTTTTCGCTACGCCGTTGACGTATTTGCTGGTGTTCAGGGCAAGGCGGGTCATGTTAAGTTGGTCGTTTCCGCCCAGCTCCTTCAGGGTTTCTATTGGGATTATGTCGCCCAGCATTTTTTGGACAAGGTCGTAGGAGAATTTGTCGTGACCCGCTTCCACTGGAGTGTGAGTGGTGAATATGCAGAGGTCTCTTACACTATCCAGTTCTCTTCCGTTTTTTGCCAACAATTCTAAGGTGAGAAAAGAAGAGTGCCCCTCGTTCATGTGATACTTTCCTATCTCAAAGCCTGCGGCTTCCAGCATCTTCACGCCGCCGATTCCCAACACAATCTCCTGCTTCAACCGGTATTTCCTGTCGCCGCCATACAGGGAAGAGGTGATCTCTCTATCCTCTGTGGAGTTGCCCTCAATGTCCGTGTCCAGAAACAGAACCGGGACCATTGCCCCTGTGGGACTCTGGTGATCGTAAAGCCAAGCCTTCACTTTAACTGTCCGATTCTGTATTTTAAGCTCGACTTGGTTTGGCAATTCATTCATTAATTTGGATGGCGTCCAGTCGTCCGGATGATCGATCTGTTTTCTGTCCCTGATTTCCTGTCTCAGGTACCCCTTGCTACTGACAAGAGTGACTCCCACCAGCGGAATCTTAAGGTCAGCGCTGGACTTGATTACGTCGCCAGCTAATACTCCTAAACCTCCGCTGTAGGTGTGAATGCCATTTTTCAATCCGATTTCCATGGAGAAGTAGGCTATTCTCTTTCCCCGCAGGAAAGAATGTTTGCAGTATTCGCCGCAGAAATAGTAGGTTTTTCCTCTCACTTCAGCCTTGAATTCTTTCTTCGGTTCAGGTAAAGGCAGCCCGCAGACAGGATCTCTAATCATAACCGAAAACCTCTCGTTTCACACCCACATTCAGTAATTATTAGCATGCACCCTTTCTTACTTTTCTGTCTCTTTTAAGCCAGCAGGAACTTTAGCGACAGTTTTTAATTGCTCTATTCTTCTTTCGATTATGGCAAGAAGCCTCTTGCGCAGAGCTTCGCCTTTCAACTTTCTTTTTGACTGGCTAACTTTCGCTATCTGGTCGGCTAGTTTATCGTCGCCGACGACGTGCCTTAGCCAGCGTTCGAAATCGCCTCTTTCCATGTGGAACCGAATAGAGCTCAGATCAACTGTTTTCAGTGATGAAAGAAACTCGTGTAAGCTTTGAACTGTTACTCCAGAGGAGCGGGCAAACTCGTAAGAGAATGTGAATCCCATCCCCGCTGGCAGGCGCCTCAGCACTCTTTTTGCTGCAAGCTCCGGCTTTTCCAGTTCTGCGCGGATTCTGGCTTCTAGGTCGGAGAGGATTCTTGAATAGACGGCGAAGGCTTCCACTGGGCTGCCCATGGAGCTGAAGTAGTTGTGTACGTCTCCGGGTCCTCCACCCTTTATGCTGAGGTAATAGAAGTGGTCGCTCATCTGGAGGTAACGCCACAGCCTAATCAGGGTTTTGTCGCCTATTCCCTTCACCAGCTGCTCCAGTTCCTTGAGAGAGTCGTAGCTGATGTTCTGCATGGGGTTGCCGATCCATGCGCTGGGGTCCCTTTCGATGTCTGCCCATGAAACGGTGTTGTATTCGTGGACGTCGATTTCGCCTACTGGATTGTGCCGCTCGATGGCTTCTGTGGGGGTTCGCCAGTTCAGGTGGTGCCACTTGTTCACCTCGCCGGGTAGTGCTCTTAGGAACTCGTGTATTCCGCCTTCTGGCCAGTGGTGTTCGCCGAAGGTTTCGTAGTCAACGAAAAGGGTGATTACCTGTCCTTGGGCTGCGGCTAACCATCGGGCGTATTTGGTTGCGTCTAGGGGGTACTCGTTCCACCATGGGGAGGAGAAGCGGAAGCCGATGTCGTCTGAGAGGCGGTAGTTGCGGAGTAGCACGAGGAGGTTAGAGTCTTTGGCTTTGTAGACGTAGTTTGGGCTTCTCCACTCGAGGATTCTTTCGATGCCTTCTGTGACTGTGCCTTTGTAGCCCATTTCTTCCATGGTCTTGGCTATGCCGTTGTTGTATAGCAGCTCAGTGTTTTCGATAAACTGTGGTTCGCAGTTGAAGAGGTCTTTCATGAGTTGGCGGTGCATTTTGATTTGTTCCACGAATTCTGAGCGGTCGGTTCCGTAGAGGCTGGCTAACGAATGATAATATGTTTCGTCCATGAATTCGACGCATCCGGTTTCGGCGAGCTGCCTGAACGATTCTGTGAGGTCTGGGCTCCACAGTTCACATTGCTCAAGAAAGACGCCGGAAATGCCGTAAGCCACCTTGAACGGTTTCCCTTCGCTCTTGCTTCTGTCAATCTGCTCCAAGATTATGCTGTTTGCTGGAAAGTAGCATTTTCTGGCTGCTCTCTCGAAAACGTAACGGTTAAGCCCATTGTCGAAGTAGAGGTCAAACAGGTCCTTTTTTGACACTTTTCCCTTGGACAGTAGGTCGGAGTGGAAGTTTCGGTTCAACCTGAAGGGCTGATGGACCTCGAACATTAAACAAACATCTGTCATAGTTGACCACTAAAGCTGAAGTAGAACAATCTTCTGAAATGAAAAATGGTTCCCTTTCCCTTTTATAGCTTCTTATCTACAACTATGTGACTTTGAAAGGCGTACACTTTTTATGTGACTTAGCCATCACCGTTTTGGAGTTGCCATTATGCCTATGGCTTTCGTCATGATTAACACCGCGCCTGATAAAAGGGAAGCCGTTCTGAAGAGAGTAAAAGAAATCGAATTTGTGAAAGAGGCTTACCTGCTTGACAGAGAATATGATGCTGTTGCAGTAATTAAAACCGAGACAGATGCAGATTTCCCCCGAACACTTTTACGCATACGGACAACGGAAGATGTCTCATCTGTTCTGTTTCTGCAGACCATAGAATAAGATAAAAACGTTAGTGACATCGGTTTTGTTGTTGCTTGGAAAAACAGAAAAAAGACTGTTTTCAACAATGCTCTGTTATTAGGCGCCTAATATGCGACGCCAACACGATAACAGAGACGAATTGGACAACAAAAAATTAACCTGTTTAGAAAAAAACTCTTGTGAGTAAGAAACAGCGTTAGCGGTAGATGTTTTCCATTTAGTTTCTGAATCCACAAAATATGGGCGCTTGTAAACTAGAAATTAATATGTAAGGGGGATAGTGAATGCGCACAAACCATTTTGTGGACCTCAAAGGAGAAAATAGACAAGGATATGAAGCCTCACTAATCACGAGGTGAATCCACAACTCTTATGAGGGATAAGTCTAACATTACTGCGAATGTTTGCTGGGACTCTGAAAAGTGTAATGAAGGAGAGAAAACAGAACAAAAACTCCCACCACGCCGTCGCCGGATGTGGACACTTTCCAAAGCCCTCTCAGCCCCTTGCCATTCTAAAGCTTTATTTTATGTTCTGTTTATCTGTCTAGAAGAAAGAGGGTTTGCTGAGGCGCCTACACGCTGTCAAAGATGGGAATTAGAGACAACGGAACAAAGCTTTGGTACGTTTCAGTTTCCGTGCTTTAGCCTTTTCAGCCCCTCTCTCTATTCTTCCTATGTTTTACTTCCCATAAAAAAGGGGAAGGGAAATTTGGGGTTATTTCTGTTTTCTGAGTGCCATGTAGACTATTATGCCGATGATCACGCCGATGACTGCGATTATCAGGATGATCAGGTCTATTGTCAGATATGCGGGTATTTCTGGGTATGCTGGAAGCCTGTTTACAGTTGTATCGGCAATCTCTTCTGCGCTGGGAACATCTGCTGCTGCTGGCGCTTTGTCTACACCAAATGTGGTTGTTGCCTGTGAGGCGTAATAGGATTTGGAGCCTTCGAATACCGCAGTGACATGGTATTCGCCGACTATGGCGGGAGCCCACATGTGGCTGAACACACCATTTGAATCGGCTGTAACAGTGGCTGAGTACCAGTCGCCATTAGGATCCTGAATCTTCAGAAATACTTCAACACCTTTAACATCATCTGGGCGTTCAAATTGCTTGTATACATATAGCATCCACTCGCTCATGTTCTCATCAGATACGGCGGGAACACCGTCCGGGAAGCGTAGTTTTCGATTAGTATCCGTAGTGCCAGGTGAGACATCAGTAACTCTGCCCTTTATCATTATACTGTTTCCCTGATTGACAACATCGTCTTGAATCCAAACTGTGGTTTGGCTTGGACCTTTGCCGATACCATAGATGCGTAGGTCGTAAGTGTCCAAGTGCGCAATTACACTGTCGCCGATGATTGCGTGACCGCCCCAGAGGGTTCCACGGAACAAACCATCCGCTCTCCATACTACATCTCCAGTTGTCGCGTTAAGGCATAAGAATGGTGCACCGCGTGGCATAGGTTCAATGGCAGAGTGTTCCAAGTGATTTAGGTAGACTTTGCCGTCAGTAATAAAGAGTATCCATTCCCACCATTGGTTGGCAAACAAGTATTCTTGGTAGGGATCGTCTGTTGCATAGGTCCAAAGGACATCGCCGTTCGTGAGATTATAACAGTATATTATTCCGCCTGCACCAGTTGAGTAAAATTTCCCGTCCGCGATCAAAACTGGACGCTCGCCAAATTCTGTCCAGCCATAATAGTTCATGTAATATTCGGGTTCAGCCGGACCCCACATAAATTTGCCGTTGTCGGTGCTGAAGGCATAGTATTCTAGAGTGTCTTTTGTCCAAATAATTGCAGCGCCCTCTCCTAAGTCTACATCATTAAACTCTATTTGCATATTACCTGCATCCCATGCCGCTGGCGCATTCCAAGTTTCGTTGTACAGCAATTCTCCTTCGTGACCTTCTACCAAGCTGATAGCCCAAGTATTGACTTCAGTTGTACTATATCTCAAGCCGAATATCTTGTCATTCCAACCCGTATCACGTACCGCGCCGCCGCCGCCCGGCAAATCTGTTGGGAACGTAAAGTTCGCCACGAATGAACGCTGGACATCTGGTGTCAGCTCTCCAGTTGTTTCAGTTACTGCTGCCGCGTCATATGTCTGATATCGTCCTCCATAGAAGGAGCCTCCGGGAAGCCAGCTACCCGCATGAGGGCTGTCCTCGCCAAAGGGTTCGATAAGATGTACCATGCTCCACAGATACCCCTCGCCCGTCTCCCAGTCAAGGTTGAGGCGATATATCCAGCCTTGATCATCCATAATTCTGGTGCCAGAAGGTACGTTCGCCACGGTAAATTCCCATTCTCCAGTGTAGGGGTCAAACGCATACCAATCAGAGCCTATAGTTACCCAAAAGTATGGGTAAACAGCATGATGGTTGTATCCTGACCACACGAGTTTTTGACAAAACGCTATTGTTCGGTTGTCTAAAAGGACTTTTTTCCATAATTCTTCACCGGTACGTAGGTTTACGGCAGTATATTCTAAGGGGCGATCATTTGTGCGATGGCAATAGAGAAGTATCCCGTTGATGATAAAGCGATTAGTCCATTTGCCTTCATACGCATCCCCATGACTGTATGCCCAATCTCCAGTGTTTCCTCCAGCCAGGCCTCCCCATGTTAGTGGCTTTGTCCACAGTATATGTGCACTCTCTGGCGCCTCCTCGTTGCCTGTCACCCATCTGGGACCCCTCCAAGTGCCAAAACCAACTCCCGGCTCCAGCCAACTTCCTGAAACTCTGCTCCATTCTCTAAGCTGCGCATCTATTGGTCGCGTCCAGTATTGGGTTGGAAGCGAATGACCAGGATAGTAAGATATTGGTTCCTCTTGTACTTTAAGTTCAACTACTGCGCTTTTGCTGGCGAGCATAATAGTACCTATGGGGATACCAGGTGCCTGTGATGTTTCTGTTACCTCTTGTTGGGGGAAGTGTGCTTGCAATTTGTATATGCCGACTATGGTAGGCGTGTATGTTTTGCCTGTTCCGCCGGTCGAATCAGTCCTAATATTACTAATGGTGTCAGTTTTGCCGTCAGGCCTCTCAATCGTTATACTCAGGTCTTCCCAGCCCATCTTCACACTCGCTAGCTGCTGGAAAATTCCAACGTGCATCAATATTTCTTGGTTGACTCCCACTGGGTTAGGTACAACACCAAGGAAACAATAGGTCATCATGGTTTCTTGTGCAGTGGCAGATGGCACAACGACAAGCGTAGCAGATATAGTTATCAGTAGAATCATAGAGATTACCGAAATTTTTGATCTATTTCTTGAAATTTTCATCATCTTTTCTCCTATTTTGGTGAGTAGGTGTTTGTTCGCTACTGGTATTTAATTTTTTAGGAAAAAAAAGGAAAAGAAATAAAAAAAAATAATTTAAAGGTTAAATTTGCTTGTTTTTTTATACTAGCAAATGTAAGGAAGAAAAGGATAATTATTTAAATAAATTTAGGATAATTATTTTGAATAAATTTAAATAACTTGGATCATCGGTCATTAACATGAAGTCAATTTTTAATATCGACAAAACGGACGTTAAAATTCTTCAAGCACTAATAAGAGATGCCCGCTCGAAACGAAAAGACATAGCAAATGAGTGCGGATTATCATCCACTGCAATAAAAAATAGAATTGACAGGATGAAGAAAAGCGGTTTAATAATTAAACCAGTTTTAACGTTTAACATGGCTTTTTTTGAATATGAAATTCCACTATTCATTGGAGTCAATTTGGACCCTGACCGAGAGCACGATATAATCAAATTTATCAAGCGCCAAGTAATAGTCGCTGGGATTAATAAAACCATTGGAAAGTATGATCTGTGCTTAATTGTCTTTGCAAAGAGCATTAATGAGTTGGATGAATTAAAATATTTAATTAGGAAACAGAAAGGTGTGAAGAATGTCGAACTTAACATCTTTAGTAAAAAGCACTTCAATTTCGATAACATTGACTTCATATAGAGGATAAGAGGGCTTGAATTGTATGGACAGAATTGATAGAGATATTCTAGGATTACTGAGAAAAAAACCAGACATGCCATTTCTACAGATTGCAGAAAAGATCGGTATTTCATCAATAACAGTGCAAAAAAGATACGAAGAAATGAGAAAAGATGGCATATTTTTTGGGACCACATTAATGCTTGATCTTTCGAAAATCGGATTTGAGGGAAAAGCATTTTTGTTTATTACAATTTCAAAACATTCCGATTTAAGAAAAATAGTTGAAACTTTTCGTCAAATGCCAAACTTGTTCTTTATTGTAGAACTTGTTGGAGCATTTGATTTGCTAGCTATGGTAGTGTTTAGAGATATTGCAGAGATCATAAAAATTGTTAATGATGTTAAAGTAGTGCCTTGTGTGGAGAAAGTTGAAGTTGCATTGTCTGATGAAAGCTTTTACCCATTGAAAGAAGAATACGCTGAGATTAATCTATTTGAACCAGAGAATGCTGAGATTTCGTGACTTTCAAAATAAAATTAGTTTAAAAATTACTATGCCAACATATAATTCAGTTAATTTCTTACCAATTTGTTTGATCTTTATCACCTAGCCAGCACAGAAACAAAACTACTCTTCACCCTTTGCATAAACTAGTATGTTTGGGTTTGTGGTTAATTTAAGCCTTGCAAAAAGAGAGGAGTTGGTGGGAGATGTCTCCGGCTAGATTCTAATTTCGCGACTTATAGGCACTTGTAAACATAGGAATCAATCTGTTTGAAAGTGGAAGTGAATGCGCACAAATCGGTTTGTGAACTCAAAGGAGAAAATAGAAATGCACACATCCACTAATGTTGAGATGTTGAGAATGGCATATAAGGTATATTTCGATTTCCGATATAAGTGAAAGAGCCTCTCCATGCTGATTTTGGGCATTCACTAATACGCAAAAGGCTCCAGAACCTCTCTTTCGTGTGGCGGTCTAACAAAAGCCACATCCTCAACGTACACTCTTAACAGCTCAGCCACACTCCAAGCCTGAGAAATACATCCTCGGGGGAGGTGAGGCTTGTCGCCATCAAAGATTTCGCTAACCGTTCCCAACCCCGCTCGATATATTTCTTCTCGGAAAAGCGGCTGCAAGAAACTTTTGAAAGCAAATTTCCGCCAACGTTCCTCATGGTTTTTTGTCTTCAAGAAGGCTGTGGTGATGGGTCCTAGAAGCCACGCCCAAACAGTGCCGTTGTGATATGCGCTATCGCGGTGAGTCCAGTCGCCGAGATATTTTCCGATATACCTTGGATCAGTTTCAGGAAGCGTTTTCAGTCCATATCTTCCCCACAAACGTTTCCGCACAGCCTCAACAACCCTCTCTCCCTTCCCCATGTCAAGTATGGGAAAGTCCAATGATGTGGCGATAATCTGGTTTGGTCGTAACGTCGCGTCAGCGCCATCCTCAGATACCACATCGAAGAGGTAACCATTTTTTGGGTTCCAAAACTTCTGTGAAAAGCTTTCTCTAGCCTTCTCAGCCATGCTGTAGTACTCTTCTGCCTTGTTCAACTGATTGAAACGTTTTGCTAGTAGCTGCATGGTTTTCAGGGCGTTATACCATAAAGCCTGAATCTCCACTGCCTTTCCGTCTCTGGGAGTAACAAACTGGTCGATTGTGGTGGCGTCCATCCAAGTAAGCTGTGGACCATGAGCAATCAAGCCGTCTTCTTCCATGTGAATCCCAAAGATGGTTCCCTGAACATGATGCTCCACAATCTGGTTCAGTGTCTTCCACAGTTTTTCTTGAACAAAAGTGTAATCGCCAGTGTACTTGAGGTATTGGAGAACGGCGTTGAAGAACCATAGGGTGGCGTCCACGGTGTTGTAGAGGGGTATATCTCCAGCCTTGTCCGAGAAACGGTTCGGGATGACGCCCTTATTGCAGTAGCGCTCAAAAGTTAACAGAATCTCCTGTGCATCATGAAACCTTCCAGTTACAAGCGTCAGCCCAGGCAGGGAAATGAGTGCGTCCCTTCCCCAATCATCAAACCAGTGATAACCAGCAATCACGGACTTCTTTCCGGTTGAAGCCCTAGACACAATGAACGAATCCGCCGCTTGGACAAGCCACTTCAGCCAATCATACATTCTTAAGTTGGCGTGACGCCCCCTGAACTGCCCCAGCAAGTCTCTTCGCCTCTCCATCTCCTCACGATACAGCAGTTCAATGGCATCGTTTCCTTCGCCAAAAGACGAAAAAAGGCTCCGGGCTTCTTCCCCAGTTCTTCCAGCCACAGCGAGAACATGAAACCGTTTCTTCTGTTTGGGACCGACAGAAAACTGGAAGAATCCGGGTCTAAATTGGTCGTCGACGCTGCTTTCGCTTCGGGAGGCGTCAACCCTGAAGAAGACTTTTTCGACCCACCAGCTCTCCTCCACAAAGGAGCCGCCCTTGCCTGAGGACAGAATCAGGGAAGAAAGCGAGTCTGACGTCTCAATTACCGCGGCTTCTCCGAGGCGCTTCTGAACAAAGCTCCACTGCAGCGTGTTCCTGTCCGTTGTGCTGTAGATGTGCCTTGTATTGACGAGCGGTGAAACTTTGACAGCCACTTTTTCTTCCAGAGGGTTATAGACATCATAGATTACCGCTGTAGCATTTTTCAGGTAAGGCATAAAAACTGTTTTCTGGAGCCTGACACCCTTCACAGCATACTTGTAGGTTGGAAGAGGGGTAAGAACAAAACTGGAGAGAAAACGGTGCCCCTCAGGATGAATGATATCATGGAACTCGTTTGCCCCCAGAGCGTAAGTTTGTTTTCCAATCTTCAGTTCCTCGCCAAGTTTGGTTAATAGAACCCAGCGATTTATTGGCGGGTTAAGGGCTGCTACAAGTAGACCGTGATATTTTCTGGTGTTGATCCCCAAAACTGTCGAAGACGCGTATCCGCCTAAGCCGTTGGTTACAATCCATTCTCTACATAGTGCCTCGTCAACGTCTGAGAGAACGTCTCGCCCAACAGTTATCTTGGGTAGGTCCAAGTTGGCGTCATCCCGCCAGAGTTAATGTAGGAGCTTAGCTATGTTTTTTCCTGTGCCCACACCGAAGTGGTTGGCTACGGTGCTACATTTTGTCCGCAAAAGCAAAGCATGAGGAACCTGAAGCTCAAGCTCCGTAAGAGTTTCCGCGTGACCCATACCCTTCGCCACCACCAAATCCGCAGAACTGTAAAGTTCAAGAAACTCTTCAGAACATTCCTCGGGAAACAAGCCAACAGAGTCCGAGCCAGTAGACATCACCCTGTCTGCCACCTTATCCATCCCAACAATTTCGGCATCCTCCAACGTGGCATCGTTAAGTATAGGACCAGCTTTAACGCCCACTGTCACATGGGCGCCAAGATTTTTCAGTTCTTGAACAAGCAGCGTGTCTAGGGCTATTTCTCCAGCGTTGTCAGTTAAGTAGAGAACACTTTTCGCATTCTCTGCCATGTCAAAGATTTGGGATATCTCATCCACCGCCAGGTCATCTTCAGCCTGCTGAATCAGCCTTTCAAGATCCGAGAACTTGAAAGGGTTATCGGGCAAATCGAATTCCATTATGTTGCCGACAATGGCGGAGAGACATGCCTTCCTGAACCGTAGCTCCGGCGAAGTTTCCTTAGAGATGATGCTTCTTGCGAGGGGAACGATTTCCAGAGCCTTTTTGTTGCTGAGCTGCTTCTTCTGTTTGTATGGGTCAGGGTTTCCCGTTATCTCTCGTATCAGCCGATCACGTTTTGTTCCTAAATAGGCGGGATTTGCTGTTGGCGTGAATTCCTCAGTCAAGAAACTTAGAACCTCTGACAAGGTTTTGAATTGCAGAGTCTTGTCGTCTGTGGATTCTTGGATTTGCAGGTAGCCACGATTGAGGATGCATGCAATACATCTAAGTCCAATTTTCATTTCTCAGTCACGCCTCAGCCCCAAAAATTGCAAACAAATCACTGACATCTACCCCATTCAGCATCTCTGAATCTGCACACTTTTTCAAAGTCAAATATCTAGCGTTTCAGTTATGGCTTCCGAAAAATCCATCAACACTTTACGTGGGTCCTTGGCTTTCACTATGCCGCTGGCAACCAAAACTCCCATCGTGCCAAGCTTTAAAGCAGCAACAACGTCGTCGCCTTTCGTTATTCCCGCACCGCAGAGAGTCACAACATCAGGGTTCACATGCTTAACAAGTGCAACCATCTCGGTGACCGCGTCAGGCTTAGATTTTGAAACGGGAATTCCTGTTCCTATCAACTCAGGCGGCTCCAAAGAAATTATGTCCGGCTTAAGTGCCGCAGCAGCCTCGCTCACTGCAGCATTGCTGGTGCACACCACAGAAACCATACCCGCTTCACGAGTCCTTGCAACTATACCTTCAATGTCGCTCAGTTTTAGTTGCCTCTCCGCGTGGTTGATTAAGGTTCCAATCGCTCCAGCCTCTTTCACAGATTCAAGAAGAATGTGTCCCGTGGAACTGCCTGGAACTATTGGGTCAATATGCTGAGCAAAAACAGGAATTGAAACTGTTTCGGCGATGGACTTTATGTCTGCTACTTGAGGAGCCACGCAGATGTTAACCCCAGACTCCATGCTTACCTCTTCTGCAGTTTTTGACAGTTTGACTGCTTTTCTTCCGGTAGCCTCAGCATATGTCTTATAATTCACGATAATTACGGGTAACTTGAGGTTCATCAATATTCGCCGCTTAATGCTACACGTTGGGAACTTAAAGATTTAGCCTCAGGAAAGTAATATTTTTTATCTATGACTCCTGACTCAGGCTCAAGATTAGAACGATGGCTTCTGTCAACAATCCAAGTCCACATTGTACAGCATAAGAAAACAAAAATGGATTACCCTTCGTAGGGCGGTCGCTCCGTAGTAGTAACATCCACAGATTCGGTTATACCGGACCTCCAGAGAGTCAAAGTGACTGTTTGACTAGGAGACACCTCCACTTCCATATATGCGCTCCAGTCTTCTACTGTGAAGGTGGTGTGACCATCCACAGCCAGAATAATATCCCTGGCAGTATAACCTTGAATCCCACTTACAGCAGGCTTTAATCCCGCTTCGTCTGCTGGAAAATCTGGAACCACATCCATAACTAGAAGCCCAGTCTGGGAAGATTCAACATTAAGGATGTTCAGTGAGGTTACAACTTCTGGAGTCAGCGCTACTATGGAAACGCCCACAAAAGGATGCTTGTAATCTCCTTCTTCTAGGATTGAGGAAACCACGCGCTCCGCAATGTTGACGGGAACTGCAAAGTTGAAGCCTACTTCGGTGCCCGCGTTTGTTATTCCCACAACTTTTCCAGTCATGTCCAGTAATGGTCCTCCTGAGCTGCCGGGGGCAACAGTCAAGTCCAGCTGTAATATGGGCACGATTATGGGTTCAAGGTCGAGTAGTCTGTTGACTTGGCTTATGTAGCCGACGGAGAGGCTTTCTGTGAGTCCAAGAGGGTTGCCTATGGCTACTACCTGCTGTCCGATGACGCTTTGGTTACCGAAAGTCAGGGGCGTTGCCTCAGTTGGAGCAGTGGGTACTGACAGTACGGCTACGTCGGCGTAAGCATCGGAGCCTATCACCGTTGCTTGCGTTCTTGTTCTGTCGAAGAACTCTATTTTGATGTCGGTTTCGTCTTCAACTACATGGTAATTGGTGACTATAATGCTTGAATTATAGTATAGGAATCCTGAGCCCTGTCCCAAGGGGGTTCTTATTAACACAACGGATCTGTATGATGCCTCGTAGACTTCCGCTGGTGTCAGGTATAGAAGCTGGTTAACAATTGCATCCAAATTAGAAAGATTCGACATGAGTTGCTCAAGTGTTTCAACTGCTGTTCCGAGCTCAGCCAAGCCTGCGGATGTGCTTTGATTTAGGGCACTAATCTGGTTGGTTAGATTTGAAAGGTTTGACTTGGCAGCTTCGATGTTGCCTTTCGCTTCTTCCAGGGCGCTTCGCAGTTCACTAATCTGTTCATCAGTTGCATTAAGCCGTTCAAGAGAATTTTTTAGTTCGTTGATTTGTTCTTCCTGTGCATCAAGTTGCTCTAGGGCGCTTTGGAGCTCCTCAAGCTTCTCGTTCTGGATACTGAGCTGATATATTGCATTTTGTAGGTCGTTAATTTGTTCTTCTTGGGCGCTAAGCTTCTCTTGAACATTAATTCTGTCAAGTATCAGATAGGTGTTAAAAGCCGAGAAGACAACAGCGACAACGGCTATTATGGCTACTATCTTCAAGTTCATGTTGGACATACTCCATTTTCACCTGTCCATTTGTTTTAAGATTTGTGAATTAGGCATCAAGTGCTTAATTCCTCTAAAGATATGTGAAAACTAGCACATATTTAATAATCCAACGGTTCCCAATTCAGAACGGTAGCCTCGCCGCAGTATATTCAGCTTTTATTCTTCGGTTAGAACTGCTCTATTTTCGTTGCTATTTTCCGCAAGATTTGCGTGAAGGGATGCTCTGCTTTTTCAAAAGCGAACAGGTATTCTCCCCCAGATCGGAGTATGTCACAGGAGCAGGGAACAAAGTCAACGATGGGTAACTGGTGAGTGTCAAGCTTGATGGGGGTTCTCTCCGACAAGAGTGTTTGGGGAACTTTGTTAACTATGATTCCCGTCTTTTTTTCATATAAGTCGTAGAGGTCATGTATCATCCTCTGTGTTCCCTCCACATCCGACTTGTCTACGGAAGTTACCACCAGCACCATGTCCGCTGCCACAATTGCATTGATGGATGAATACTGAAGTCCCGGACTAGAATCAAAGATAACGTAATCAAAACCCATATCTTTTAGAAGCGAGTCTTTGAGTGAAAGAAGCCTGCCAAGAGCTTCCATGCCCCATTTTCTGTCCTTGGACGACATCTCCCGAATGGCTGATGTTGAAGGATCTGCCAAACCAACAAACAGTTGCCCCCCTCTTATGTACTTGGGAGTGCATTCTGTCAGAATACCGTCTATCTCGCAGGCTTTGCTTAGGTAGTCATTCACCCAGTATGTGCTATTGTTGTGGAAGGTTGAACTGAGGCTTGGAGCTCGAAGATCTAAATCCAGCAGACAGACCTTTTTGCCCTTGTCAGCGAAAATCATTGTCAAATTCACGGATAGGAACGTCTTGCCGGTTCCGCCCTTATACGAGTGAAGCGTTATGATCACAGATTTTTTAACTCCTCTGCTGGGTCTTGAGGTCTGCGTACTAACGAAGCAACGAGTCTCCCGTTAACACACTCTTCCCATTTCGTATATGTAATATGTGAATCTCAAAATAAGACACACAATCAGTCAGAATCAAAAACCGTTTATGCTTCCACGGTTGAACAGAAAATTTGCGTGAAGAACAGAAAACTCTTTCTAACTTGATTAACAAAGTTATCTTCCAATCTTTTATGGCGAAGTAAAGATGAGAGGACCCATTGGAGGAAAGAGAAACGGCAAAATTATAGGGCAGATGAGGAAGCCTAAGCCCTCTCCGCAGGATAACCAGTGGGTTCTGAAGCTTCTGGACAATCACAGCCTCGCCGCAAACCTGAACTACAGCAGAGACCAGCTAGTGACCAAAACCAGAAGAAACAGTCTATGCGTGGCCTGTAAAGGCGGCAAGTTTCTATGTGGCAAAACACGGTGCCCTCTTGTTGTCCGGTTCAGCTCTTACTTCAAATCTGCACCTCTTCTTCAGAGCACTGATTTGGATGGAGCTTGTCCACCAGGAGTTTTTGTAGGTCGAATCGGCTATCCCTACGTTTATGCGGGTCCTCTTGTTCCCCCAGTCCACGAAGACACGAGCCAGTATGACCAGCCTGAATCTTGGTTTGGCAAGTCCATTGACGAAATAGTGGGTTTCCGCTCCTTGCTGGTGAGAGGAAAGCACAGGGTTCACGTGAAAAAGTTTGAGGAATCAGGAAAAATCATGGACCAAACAATCGATTTAGCCTTGTCCGTTAACCCTGTTGATGTCGAGTTGAACCTCAAAAAGAAGCCCGCAGCCTCGCTTGTTCTTGACGACCAAGTTCAGCCCTTCGGACCTTCTGCTCTGCTGAAAAAGATGCAAATATCAAACTCTCGGTGGGACCAGCACATCCAGAAAGCTTACTTCGACGATGACCTGAAAGCCTCTGAGGCAGTCACAACACTGTTCCAGAAAGGAACAATGGTTACCAAGATTCAGCGCGCCTTCAGCGTTGGCGCCTTCGGAATGAAGGAGCAAAGGCGGCTGGTTCCCACCCGCTGGAGCATAACAGCCGTGGACAGCATCATCTCCAAAGAAATGATGGATAAGATCAGGTCGTTTCCTGAAATCAACGAGTACCGCGTCTACGAGTCCCGCTATCTGGACAACCGATTCGAGGTTTTGATGATGCCCAGAGAGTGGAGCTATGAGGCGATGGAGGCTTGGTATCCGGGCACGGTTTGGAACCCGAATGGCAGAAACATAGTTTTATATTCTGATTGGGAGGGCTTTGGGGGTCGCAGCACCTACGCCAGCATCGGAGGCTGCTATTACGCTGCTCGTTTAGCGGTTGGAGAGTTGCTCATGAAGGAGCGGAGGCAAGCGTTGGTGGTTGTTTTGAGGGAGGCGCACCCCGGATACATCATGCCTGTGGGAGTCTGGCAGGTACGGGAGAATGTTAGAAACGCCCTGCAACAGAAACCGCTGAAATACAACACGCTAGAAGGGGCTTTAACCCGCATCGGCAGCCAGTTCCAGATTCCCATGAAACAGTGGATAGAAAAAAGCAGTCTGTTAAGGAATGCGCTGTTCCAGAGGAGAATCACGGATTACTTTAGGTTTCGCTCTGAGTAAAACAGTTTACCATTTTTTGGAGTCTTTAGTTTTTGTGTTTGATGAGTTCGGTTCCCACTGCGAATAGCCAAACTGTGGTGATTGCAGTGTTGATTATCTCTGGAACAGCGAAACCAGCATTGAATGGAAGGAACAGGATTATCATTGGTAATATTAGAATTGAGACTAATGCGGCTACTCCACATCCTATGCTGAACTTTCTGATTTTTGTTTCTTCGGTTCCGAACCCTATGAAAACGAAGCCAAGAGGAGCCAACAGTAATGGACCAAGAGAAACAATCCCATGCATCAGCATCATGTCAAAGATGAAAACGCTGACAAGCGCCAAAAGTATGCTTGCGACAATAACCAAGTTTACCCCAACTCTGACCAATCGATTGCCGTCTAAAAAATATTCGCGGAGTCCAAGAGCAAAAAAGAAGATGATTACTCCGCCAATCAGCATGGCGCCATTAAACAGCAGAGACACTTCGCCTACGCCCAACTCGCTCAAAGCATTATTCTCCCAACTGAACCACGGAGAAAGAATCGTAGCTGCTAGAACCAAGGTTAGGGATAAGCCTGAACCTAAAATTCCGCAAAAGCCGCCAAAACGCAAAAACTTCACGTTCTTCGAGGACCCAACAGCCATAGGAGAACCCCAAATTGGTTAAACAATAAAAAATGAAACTGATATTTAGTGTTTGGGATGGCGTCAAAAATAAATCTTGAACCTAAACTGTGCTTAATTATCTAAGCCTGAGCGTAGAACGTGTAGTTGTGTAGTTTATCCTCCATGCATTCTGACCATGATAATCGTTTCCCAAACAGTCACTGTTACATAGACATACCTATTGGCTTCTCAAGCCAGATTTAAACTAACTATTGTGTCCCTAAATTGTAAACGTTTAATAAACAAGGATAAATTTAGAAAAGTGAAGGATGTGCGCGGACCCTAACGAACAGCGCCCAGACATAATGCTTATGGAGTTTTTTTATGAAGTGGATAAGTGATAAAACTAGGAGAGTGAGCTATCTAAGGCTCGCTGTACAAATTATTTTTTTGTTTCTTATTTTTCAAATCGCGATAATGGGTGTGGGAAAGTTTCTAATTATAGTCATTATTATTGGAGCCACGCTTTTTTTGGGCAGACTCTTCTGCGGGTGGGTTTGCCCCTTCGGATTGTATATGGACTTGATTACTTTGCTGCGTAGATCATTAAAGATTCGGTACTGGAGTTATTCTGAGAGACTCAACAGAATTTTGCATAGAATCAGATATGTGATTTTATTGATTATCGCATCATCAGCCTTACTGATCTTTCTAATGAATCCGGTATTACCTTCTCAGGAAGGTTTTGATTTGATTTGGTACCTACATTTTTATCCTCCCGTTAGGCCATACCTCATTCTACTGTCGCCTTTAGAACCCTTGATTATACCCTTTGTTCCGCCATTTGGAGCAATTGTTGAATTCCATGGAATGGCTCTTAGTTTTCCTTATGTTGGAGAAATAACTGCTCTCACTTATGGAACAGGTTTTGCTTTGCCATTAGCGGCCACATTTGTTATTTTGACTGTGGCAGCTTCATTTAAAGTGAGGCGCTTTTGGTGCAGATTCTGCCCTACAGGAATATCAATAGCCGTAATTAACAGATTCAAACCTTTCAAGTGGGCGCCTCTACTTCACTTATACAAAGTTGAAGAAAAATGTACAAAATGCGGAATCTGTAAAAGGGTTTGCCCAACACAAGTTGTTGAAATCTACAACGAAAGCGGGAAAATCGACAGCTCAATGTGTATATTATGTTTACGGTGCGTTGAAATGTGTCCCTACGAAGACGGCTTAAGATTAGAACTAGCAAACAAAACACTTTTCAAATCTAGAAATTGGTTAGAATTTTAACTATGAAAAAGCGTATTCACCATTGGGTTGCGGCACGCACATAAAGATTAGGCAAGTAATTTTCAAAGTTAAAACTCAACTATTCAATGTTAGGTAATCACCGCAACTACGAAAAAACAGGCTTTTTTGGCTTAGACATAGTGTTCTTTTTGGGTTTTTCTAGAATATTGTACTATCTATTGGTTACCTATTGGTTGGACTGAAATAAGCATTAAAATGCTTACAGACTAATTCCATGTTCAATAATTAATAGTGTGTTGGCGGTGTGTAGAAACGAAGAAAAAAAACGAAGTAAAAGTGGTCGCAGAAATTCTGCGAGTGGCAGCTAAAGGCTCTAATGAAGGGGAGATCATGGACAGGTGCAAATTGGATTCTATGACTATGGAAAACTATCTTTCAGCCTTGGCAGAGTTAAGTTTGCTCACGTTTGATGATAAAGATGAAACGTGCTATCGAACAACTGAGAAGGGAATAGAGTTTCTCAACACTTACCATCGGCTCAGATGGCTGCTGTTCGGCAAGGACAACGATTTCCTGCTGATGCGTCTTCTGCAACAGATGAAACAGAAGGAACAACATCCATTTTATGTGAGCTAAAAACCAACAGCGTTTTCTCTGGATTTTAACTAAGGCGGAAATAAAGCGATGACGCACACAAATGAGGTGTTTAATATCCGATTTGATATATTACAGCTTTTGAAACAAGCGTTAAAGTTGCTTGAGCACCATTTCTGTATGGCGTCTAGGTGATGCTTAGATGACAGAAGAGAAAAAGGAGTTTGATGTTGTCGCCGACATCCTAAGGGCAGCTGTTTTGGGATCCAAAGAATCTGAGATTATAACCGGATGCGAGCTAGACCGCAACAGCCTCGAAAAATACATGCCAGTCATGATGCTTCTGAAGCTGATAAGCGTGAAGAAGGAGACCGAGAATTTTTATCGGACCACCAGCAAAGGGCTGGAGTTTCTACGTTTCTACCATGGTTTCCGATGGCTCCTATTGGGCAAAGACTTTGACTATGATTTATTCAAAACCATGAATGAGTTGAAAAGAGAAGAACAGCCATACTACGTAAGCTAAAAAAGCTCAAAAGAACCGATACAAAAGAAGCTTAGCAGAAAATTTTGCCTGAAGACCTATTTCTCCTCAAAAAAATCTTCAAGCTTTCGACCTTCTGACCTCCGCAAAACATCAGCGCACTTCTTAGGTTCCAAAACTTTGAACTCCAGTTCCAAACTGGCCAACAGCGTCTGGACGCCTTTGGCTAAACGGGGAGCAACAAGTATGCCCCTAAGCTCTCTATTCGTCAAGGTCTTCACAAAGTCAATGTACTTTGCCAATTGCAGCGCCGCGTCCCTTCCAGCCGTTCTCCTCTTGAGCTCAACCACCACCAGCCTCCCATCTCTGTCAACACCATAGACATCCACAAACCCGGGTTCAACCTTCTTCTCATACGATATAGGCTCGAAACCCTCCTCCAGAAGAGATGGATCAAGCAGAATCGCCCTCTGCATGTCCGACTCACTGGCGTGAAGAGAAAATTCTCCCCTGTCAACCAACCTCATGGAGGAAACGAGGAAAACACTATCAAAAGTTATGGTGACTGACTCGGCGGGCTTACGGCGTACAGCCCGAACCCGCAAGGTCTCTCCCATTATACTGGTTTGGAATATGCATCCTGCGGGCTGCCAGTTCACAGGCTCGTATCCGATGGGGCGGTGAACCAGAACTGAGC
>OMKS01000590.1_pt1 | contig 33967 bp, 28 predicted proteins | sample 1674721 | NCBI WGS metagenome assembly OMKS01 (sample SAMN06264996, study PRJEB25208) | sediment metagenome | isolation source: hot spring sediment | place: USA: California | collected 2014-09-02 | reverse complement strand
GACCTCCTGGCCGTTGACGTACAGGTGGTTCTTGCCGCCCTTGTGCACCACCGCCACGTGCTGCCACTGCCCGGCGGTGATGGCCCCGCTCGCCGAGGTCGCCGCGGCATCGTCACCCGAGTAGTGCGTATAGGCCCGCAACTGGGAATTGCTCAGCCAGAACCCCATCTGCCAGATCGATGAGGTAGTGCGGTTCAGAATCGGCTGGTAGCTGGTCGTGACGTTGTCCGGCTTGATCCAGACCGCGTAGGTGTACTCATCGGGGAAGACGAACTCCGTATCGCTGGGGATGCTGACATAGTCATCGACGCCGTCGAACTCCAGCGCGTTGCCGTAGCCGGTCTGGCCGGCGACCCACTGGGAACCGTCGAAGTTGTTCAGCGTCCCATCCTGGGCGTTGCCGCTGCCGTCCGCGGCCGTGGTCCCGGAGGATTCGTTCATCTTCCACCATCCCACCGCGCCGACCGATTCATACGCGTTGACGATATCGGCCGCGTACAGAATGTCCCGCTCGCTGCGATCCGCCACGCTCATCCGATTGCCCAGATCATCCATCCCGAAGACCTCCGTCTGGCTGTCATGGTAGGTGACGCCGGTGAGCAAGTCAAGGACGGAGATCGCGTGAATAAGGAGGTGGCACCTTCGATCGTCCCGCGTCGGTCTGCGGATGGCAGTCGCCGATTCCCGATTTCCTGTTACCGGGGGGCCGGGCCGGGCACTGTCAGGGGGAATCGGTGTATTCACGTGGTTTTACGTCCATGGACCGGAGGGTCGGGTATGATCCCTTGGATGCGTGCGGCCTACACGGCGCCGGCGGCCATCACGCATGGCCCGGCCCACCACCGATTTCCCCAATGAGCCTGGGCTTGAGGCCACCCATTGGGCGTTTCGCAGCCGTTCGCGGAGATGATGAGCGAAAAAGAACCTTGACTGAACGCGATGAGGAGTATGTACAATGAAAGACGCACGATGCACCACCACCCTATGGGCCCATCTGTTGCTCCCGTGCCTGGTCTGTGCCGCGGTGTACGCAGGGGACTGGCCGCAATGGCAGGGTCCCGACCGGAACGCCATCTCCAAGGAGAAGGGCCTGTTGCAGGAATGGCCGGACGAGGGGCCCCCGCTGGCCTGGAGAGTGGACGAACTTGGCGGCGGCGACAGCGCCCCGGCGATCGCCGACGGGCGGATCTTCCTCATGGCCAATCGCGGCGATGAGGAGGTCGTCTGGGCCCTGTCCGAGAAGGACGGCAGCGAGATCTGGGTAACACCCCTTGGGCCGGCCTTTCGACAGCGGGCATCACAGGGGAAAGAAGGACCGGGGTGCACGCCGACGGTCGATGGCGAACGGCTCTACGTTGAGGGGCTCGGCGGCAACGTGGCCTGTCTGCAGGTCAAGGACGGCAAGATCATCTGGCAGATCAGCATGACCGAGACGTTCGGCGGGCGCGTCCCCATGTGGAGCTACCGCGAATCGCCTCTGGTTGACGGCGACAAGGTCATCGTCACTCCCGGTGGTGAAGACGCGATCATTGTGGCCCTCAACAAGCTGACCGGTGAGACGATCTGGAAGAGCAAGCTGCCGGACACTCCGGCCGCTGAATCTGAAGCGTCAGGCGGCTTTGGCGGCCGTGGTGGTTTCGGCGGTCGTCGAGGGGGGTTCGGAGGTGGCGGCGGCGCTGCCTACGCCTCGGTCATCGCGATCGACTTTGAAGGGCAACGACAGTACGTGCAACTGCTCTCCAATACACTCGCAGGATTCGCGGCGTCCGACGGCAAGTTCCTGTGGCGGTATGATCCGCCCGCCAACCGGATGGGGATCAATTGCTCGACGGCCATCTACCACGATGGAATGGTGTTCGCCTCCTCGGCCTACGGTGCAGGCTGCGGATTGGTCAAGCTGAGCAAGGACACCGACGGAACCGTCAAAGCAGAGGAAGTCTATGCCAACACCGACATGCAGAACCACCACGGCGGCATGATCCTTCTGGCTGGTTACCTCTACGGCGCCAGCGGCGGCAATGAGGGGGGCGCCCTGGTCTGTTTGGACTTCAAGACCGGAAAAGTCATGTGGGATCAGCGCCAGAGCGTAGGTCGCCGCGCGAAGGGCTCGCTGGCCTTCGCGGATGGCCGACTCTACTATCGCATGGAAGATGGCACCCTGGTTCTGATTGAGCCGGACCCGAAGCAATACGTTGAGCATGGACGCTTTATGCAGCCGGATCGCACCCGCCTGCCGGCCTGGTCGCACCCGGTCATCGCCAACGGCAAACTCTACGTGCGCGACCAGGACCTGCTGTTCTGCTACGCCGTCAAGGCCAAGTAGCGACACTTGCGCTCAAGGCAGCCGGTAAGCGGGGACGAAGGCAGACAAGGGGACTGTCTGTTCAGGATCCGTGGGGCGCAGAAACAACTGTGGCCACAGTCGGCCTGACGGCGGGCGGCGGGGCAGTTCAATAGCGGCTGATCGGCTCGTAGCTGCTGGGGCCGGGGTCGATCCACTCGCCCGTCTTGCGGCCGACCCACTGGATGTCCTCGCCGACGCCCTGGACGGTGTTGCACCCGACCAGCGGCAGGAGGACCACGGCCAGCAGGAGCACGAGCAATACCCATTTGGTCATCAGCGAGTCTCCCGTGTTCGTGTTTCAGGTCTTTCTTGATGGAGGCACAATGCGCCCCCTTCGGCCTTTGTATCGGCCGGGACCGCTGCGAGACTTTATCTTTTCGGTCCTTGTACGGGCGGCCGGGGTGGAGTCGGACAGGGAGGGGCGGTCCCGACCGCCCGGCGTTCAGCGGCTACAGGCTTGTCACGTCTGTGGATCGCGGGTCATCGAGGAGACCGGGGCCGTTAGTGAGCCGGCCCTGGAGGGCGGTCTCGCGGAAGCCCTGCATGGGGTCGTAGAACTCCAGACCCAGGTCCACGGTGTTGACCATCAGCTCCTCGCGGTGGTCGCCCAGTTGGCCGATGATCCGCCCATCGGGCTGGATGAAGCAGGAAGGGTACGGAGCCAGCCACGCGGAGGAATTGCTCATGCTTACCCACAGGCGGTTCGTCGCGGCCCGGCACTGCATGGTCTGCCGCATGATCTCCGAGTGCACACTGGGGGCAGTCTGCCGGGCGTTGTAGAACGATTGCAGCACGACGTGCACGCCGGCCTTATACAACTCGCGATACAGCTCCGGGAACCGCAGATCGAAGCAGATCAGCAGCGAGCAGCGAACGCCGTTGATTTCGAAATGCACGAAGCGGTCGCCGGGCGTGTAGTGCGCCAGGTCGTTGGGCGTGCCAAAGCGTTTGTCGTAGCGGTCGCGGATGCGGCCATCGGGCCCGATCAGGTACAGGCAGTTGTGGGGTTTGCGGCCGGCGGACAACTCGTGCATGCTGCCCAGGGCCACCCAGATGCGGTTCTCGGCGGCACAGGCCAGGATCGTCTGCGTCTCGGTCCGCAGCCGCTGCCAGTCGTAGCCGTCGAGGGTGGGCAGGTCCACGCCGGCGTAGCCGCTGACGGCGCACTCGGGGAAGTGCACGATGTCCGCCCCGGTCCCGGCGGCCTCCTGGATGAACCGGCGTATCATGGCGGCGTTGTGTGACGCATCGGCGGTGACGGCGAACTGGCACGTCGCGATCCGCAGGCGGCCCGGCTCCCTCCCGGCGTCGTTCTCGTCGCTGTGCGTCATGGCGTCCGGTCCTTCGAGCCGCTACAGCAGGCCCATCGTCTCATCGAGTCCAAACACCAGGTTCATGTTCTGGATGGCTTGGCCCGATGCCCCCTTGACGAGGTTGTCGATGGCCGAGAAGCACACGATCTTGCCCTTGGCCACGGTGGCAAAGACGTGGCAGTAGTTGGTCCGGGCGACGTGCTTGACGCCGGGCGGGGCGTCCAGCACCCGCACGAAATGCTCGTGGGCGTAGAACGTACGGTAAAGGTCGTCCAGGTCCTTCTGCGCTACCTTGCGGACTGGGTCGGCGTAGACCGAGGAGAGGATACCCCGGTCAAACGGCCCGACGTGCGGCTGAAACAGCAGGCTCACCGGCCGCCCGGCCACCTCCGAGGCGACCTGCTCCATCTCGGGCATGTGGCGGTGCGTGCCGACCTTATACGCAAAGGCATTCTCGTTCATGTTCGGGTAGTGGAATACGGCTGAGGGGTTCTTGCCGCCCCCGGAAACGCCCGTGAGCGCGTTGACGACGAGGCCCTCGGTCCGGATGAGGCCGTGCCTGAGCAGGGGGGCGATGGCCAGAATCGCCCCGGTGGGGAAGCAACCGGGATTGGCCACCAGCCGGGCGTCTCGAATACTCTCGCGGAACAGTTCCGGCAGGCCGTACGCCGCGTGGGCCAGGTTATCCGGGTCCGTGTGCGGCTGGTAGAATCGCTCGTAGACGACCACGTCCTTGAGCCGGTAGTCCGCGCTGAAGTCGATGACCTTCACACCCGTGGCCAGCAGCTTCGGCACGAAACCCATTGAGACCTTGTGCGGCAGGCAGCACAGGACCACGTCCGCCAGGTCGGCGAGCTTGTCGAAATCGAGCGGCTCGATCGCCAGCTCGCAGCGCCCCCTGAGCCGCGGAAAGACCTCGGAGGCCCGGCCACACTCCTCCGGCAGGGCGGTCAGGTACGTCGGTTCGGCCTGGGGATGGTTCAGCAGGATCTCGATCGAATCCAACCCCGTGTAGCCACTGGCGCCGATAATGGCCACTCGAATCATACTCGGTCCTTTCTATGCTTCCCCGCCCGGTTGTCCACCGTTATTCGCGTTTTTATATTACCGTCACGGGGACCCGTGTCACCAGAAATCGGGACCCGATTCGCAGGGCCGCCGAGTCGGTCGCCGGGCCGGACAACAAAAAAGGCCGCCGGACGGGTCCGACGGCCTCGATCCACCACTTTGATCCAAATCAACGCTTGGAGAACTGGAACCTGCGTCGGGCGCCGGGCTGTCCGGGCTTTTTACGTTCGACCATGCGGCTGTCCCGCGTGAGGTAGCCGCCATCGCGAAGCGGGCCGACCCAGTCCGGTTCGTAATTCGCCAGGGCGCGGGCGATGCCGAGCATGGCGGCCCCCGACTGGCCGGTCGTGCCGCCGCCGTTAACGTTCACGAACACGTCAAACTGCTTGGCGACGCCCAGCGCCTGCAGCGGGGCGGTGACGGCGTTGCGGTCCTGGGGCTTGTCGAAATACTCGTCGGCGCCGCGCTGGTTGATCTTCAACTCGCCGCTGCCGGGCCGGATCCGCACGCGGGCCACGGCACTCTTGCGGCGACCCGTCCCCCAGATGAAGCCGCCCTGATCGGGCTTGGCCGCGGGCTTGGCCGGCATGACCGCCGTGCCTCCCTCCGTGCCGGCTCCGGGCTCGGCGTTTTTCTTGTGCAGGATATTCGGATCGATCAGGGGTGTGTTTTCGGTTTCCGCCATCATCGTGGTCTTTCCTTGGACAGCTTATAATTCCATCGGGACGGGCTGCTGGGCCGCATGGTCATGGGTCGGGCCGGCGAAGATCCGCAGTTTCTTGAGCATGTTGCGCCCCAGGGCGTTTTTGGGCAGCATCCGGCGAACGGCCAGGCGGACGACCTCTTCGGGCCGGCGGGCCATCATCCGCTTGTAGGGGATGATCTTCTGGCCGCCCGGGTAGCCGCTGTAGCGCTGGTAGGTCTTAGTTTCGGCCTTGCGGCCGGTGACCCGGACCTTCTCGGCGTTGACGACGATTACGTGGTCGCCCACGTCGACGTGCGGCGTGTAGGTCGGCTTGTCCTTGCCCATGAGGGCCACGGCCACACGGCTGGCCAGCCGGCCCAGCACCTGGCCGTCGGCGTCCACCAGCCGCCACGTCTGCGAGGCGTCCTCTTTCTTGGCCATAAACGATTTCATGATACAACTCCGCTATTATCCTGATTAGGTGAACACGGGATTATACGCTTCTGGGCGGGCGTGTCAACCGCCATACGCCGGAAAAATCGTAAGAAACACGCGCACCACGTGGGCTCAAGGGTCGCCGGCTGGTGATTCTGGGTCGACCAGGGCCAGTCGGCGGCGGGGGGCGTCGACGCGGAGGGTGAACCGGCCGAGGAAGTCCTGGCCAAGCAGGTTCTGCTCGAACAGGCCGGCCTTGAGGTCGCGGACCGTGGCGTTGCCCAGCCGGACCTCCGGCAGGACGACCTCCCGGTGCTCGGTGACCTGGTCCTGTTTGATGTCGACGATGCGGACGGGCGAGGAGGTCAGCGGGGGCTTTTCGGGTGCGAAGAGTCGGTCCAGGTCGCCCGAGCGGATGAGGGTGTTGCTGGCCCCGGTATCCAGGATGAAGCGGTTTGGCCGGCCGCTGACCGTGGCCTCGGCGACGATGAGCCCATCCTGGATCGTCAGGGGCACGGCGTCGTCCGTGGGCACGGCCACACCGCGGCCGATCGTGAGCCGCCGGGCCGCGAAATCCAGCTCGTAGGGCAGGGTATTGAGCACGTTGCCGCCGAGAATCCCATCCAGGTCCGTGTGCGTCCAGTCCTGAATGTGCTGAAGCTCCAGGATCAGTACATCGAAATCACGGTAGGTGACCTCGCCGACTCGCAGGGCCCGTGCCCGGAAGACCTCCACCTCCGAGACGCCGAAGTGCATCTGAAGGCGGACCGGCCGGGGCGATTCGACGCCGATCGCGCGGGCGAAGCGGCGGGAGATGGTCACAGCGCTGGCGCCGGTATCCACGAGGAACAGGCCGGCCCGGCCATCGAGGTGCACGGGAACGGCCATGAGCCGCTCGATCGGCTCATCCGGGCCGGCAACCGATTGCAGGGGGTACAGGGGTGCCTGCGTGCCCGCCGACCGCAAGACGTGGGGCTTGAGGTGGATGGCATCCTGCTGAACGTACAAGGTCACGATGACCAGGGCGGACACCGCCAGGGCCGCCCAGGTGGCTGCCAGGATCAGCAGGATTCGTTTCAGGGTTCGGCTCACCGTTCGGCCCCTTGCGGCGGGTGTCTTGCCGGCGCCATCATACCACGGGGCACGCCGGCCGTCACACCCCCGCGGACAGCAAGATGTACGCACCGCAGGGGGAGATGGTTTGCCGGGATCGGCGGTGGCGGTCAAATCCACCCTGCAGCGTGCCGGATGAGAATAATATACCGGATCGCGTTTGACCGCCGCCTGGGCTGGGGGTACAATAATCTCTGGAAACGATTCCCAGGATTGACACGAGCAACCAAGGCCAAAGGAAGCACCACCAAGAACAAACGCGCCAACCATTGGCAACTGACCCGGGTTTTTCAAGAGATGACGGTGAAGAAATTTTTGTATGTGGTGTTCTGGACGTGGAGTATTGCCGTATGCAGTGCCTTGCTGCTGCTTCTTCTTCACTGGCCTTCGGGAACTGTCGTCGCCACGTGCCAGCAACCCTCCAGCCTCCAATACGATGGCCGGGGACCGTATTGCCTGTCGATTGTTGAAAGGGATATCGACTGGCTGCATTTGCCGCCCCGACGCAAGTACCGCATCTACGCAGGCAGGGATTCAGGAACTGCGGACTACGGGCACTGGATCGATTTTTCATTCCACACCGTCGAGGATCTGGCGAGTTTCCTGGGCAAGCCGGAGGCTACGTGGACTGCCGAGGGCGTAGAACTGGACCTGGAGAGTGGGCATCGTCTCTACATACCGGCAGACATGTTCACTGGCGGGCGGTAGGGTGGCGATGCCGGCTTTGGGCCCCGCAGAGCATAGAATCGGTTCTTCGGTATTGATGAACAGGCGCTGTGAGGTGTGGATGATGGTGCGGTGGATTGCGGCGGCTGGGCTGGTGGCTGCGTTCCTGGGGTTCGGGCTTGTCGGGGTGGCGTTCGGCGGGCAGGGTGGGCGGCCTGACGATGGATCGCAACTGTTGGTGGCAGGAGGCCGGCACGCTGATGCTGTATCTGCGGACGCCTTTCGCCGTGGACCAGTTCGCGGACTTCCAGCGGCAGACACATCTGGACGTCCATTCCATTGTCGCGGACCGGGGGTTCGTCAACGTTGAGGCGTTGGACTCGCGCCTGCTCCCGAGCAGTCCGGCTCGCACCGTGACCGATGACGGCCGTCCCGTCGGATCGGGCAAACGGCTGGTGGACTGAGCGATCAGGTGCGTTGAGGGGTGGTATAGCAGGCTGTTGAAGAAGTGTCACCCCCGGCTTGATCCGGGGTCCACGCTCGACATGTGGTGCGCCCTCCGCACGCAAAGCGTGGATTCCTGGCGGAGTGGAAACGCGCCGCAGGTGGGCGGGAGTGATAAGAAGGGCCTGTCTCGGTGGCCCGGACGTTTTTCAACGGACTGATAGAACACGAACAGCAGGACCCTTGGGTTCCTTGTGCCCGCCTGTGTCTTTCAGAGCCGGTCGATCCGGCGAGACGAGGGCAACGAGGCCGACGGTGAGAATTGGGTCACGTCTGGCGGATATCACCGGTCCTGGGAAGGCTTTTCGGGTTCACCGCGAGCACACCCACGGTAGGTCACGCGCAGAAACAGCAGGGCCGTGGAAGTGTCGACGTTGTCGTGTTTCAGTGAGCGATGAAAGGGAGGTGATGCCATGGGACGTATCATTGCGCAATGTTCAAGATGCGGGAAGACGATAACCCCTGAAGAAGTGGAGATCGGCATATTGTTGGTGTGTCCGCGCTGCGAACCGAGGCGGGCCAAGAAGCGCCAAGACGGGAAGGCGGTGCGCCCTTCGTGGGACGTGAACAAGGGGCGATCTCACGTTTTTGTGCAGCAATAGACCAGGGCGGGGGGGAGGTTGCGCCAGACGATTCGGCTGGTGGTGACGTTGGCGAAGAGACCGTCAATCTTGCGGCGGAATCGCTTGGCCGCGGGCAATAGCAGGCTGTGGGCATAGGTGAACGTGACAAAGCGGCCCTGCGGCCTGAGGGCGTCCACGGTTGCGGCCAGCAGCCGATCCTGCAGGTCCTCGTCGAACGACGCCCAAGGCAGCCCCGACACGATGCAGCAGGCCGCCGGCAGGCCCTGCTCTTGCAGGATTCGCCCCGCGTGCTCGACCGAGTCGGCCACAATGCACAGGTCGGGGAAACGCCGCCGAAGGACGTCGCACAGTCGCGGGTTGTGCTCGATCGCCACCAGGCATGCCTCGGGTGGCATGGCATGGAGGAGGTTCGCCGTGAATGAGCCGGTCCCGGCGCCGAACTCCAGGATCACGCGGGCCGAGGCCGCGCGGGCGTGTGCGACCATCGCCTCAGCGAGGTGCCGTGAGCTCGGCGCGATCGCCCCGATGGAGCTGGGCCGCCGCACGAACTCCCGAAAGAACGTCAGGCTATGTCCCACGCGATGCGGCCGGTGGGACTGGTTTTTCTCTGTGTCGCAGATGGTCGGCATAGAACCCTCACGAGGTTGCATCCAATGGCGGGTCACGCCCGAACGATACGACTCTAGCGGATCGGCGCGCCGGCGTACAGCGAAATCGGCCGGAGCTATCCTGACACAGTCCGTCATTCCATGGTCCGGTCTTGCCGCGCCCCTGGCGAGCGGCGCCGCGGCGAGCGTCATCTTTTCCTTGTGGACTCGTTTCATGGGCATTCTTGCCTGATCGCCGCCCGGTAGAGCGCCTGGGATCGCACGAAGAGCCGTACGATTCATGATCGGTGAACCGTGGATCTCACAGGACCGTGGCTTGCGGGCGGGCCGCGGCCTTGCAGGGTGATTGTGGTGCTTGCGGCTTGTGGGGGGTAATGACCCCATAGCTGGGGCATCCTGTCCTGGCGATCGACGACAGCGTAGACCCTCGGGCACGTGGATGGTTTTGTTTACCAAGGGGGATTCTGTGGGTTTGGGTCGTCATGCCGAAGTCCCTCCTGGGTACGTGAGTTTCGTATCCCTGCGCGGCCGCCACAGACGTTTGAAACAAGACTAAAAAGACTCTTGAACAACCACAAGTAAAATCTGGGCAGGATTCCAAAAAAGCCTCTCCCCACAGAGAATGCGTTTGCCCTGGTGAATCCTCCGCCGCGGCCTGTTATCATGGGATAAGCCGATAATGACGGCAGGGGGCACGTGCACGTGGCGAAGGGAGCGGAGCAGATGAAACGGTGGCTGATTGCCGGTGGCATCCTAGGGCTGGCCGCGGGGGCGGCGGCGTTCAATGGACATATCGTGACCGAAGGCCCCATCTGCGTGGAGATCGGCCCCGTGGGGCCGGCGACCGCATACGAAACACCGTACGATGTCGAGGTCACGGTGGGCAATCGCGCGAAGGAACCGATCCAGGTGCATCTTGAGGTGAGCGGTCTGGTGGATGAATGGCGCGCGGTCGGGCCGACGACACGAACGTTGAAGGTCCCGGCCGGGCAGTCGGATCAGGCTATGTTTCGCATTGCCGCCGGCCCCGGTGCGCACTCGGCCCTGTACCCGGTGCACGTGTATGCCCGCTTCACACATGGGGGGCGGGATTACAGGGCCCATGCCGTACAGGTGTTTGAGTGCCGTTTCCCGCCGCCGCCGCGTCCGGCAAAGGAGGTGGATGAGGTAACGAGCGTGCCGCAGCGGGGGGTGGTGGCATTGACGGCGCTCAGAACGCACCGGGTAGGGTGGCGGTATTTCGACCAGCCGCTGGTCATGATGCCGCCGGGCTGGACGGGATCGGCCGAGCCGAGTCGAGCCTCGTTTTCCGTGCATCCGGTGGACCGGGGTGGGACGAAGCAGTCGATTAATATGCACCCGGCGTGGTATGGCGGGCCCGGGACGGTGTTCGCGGAGTACCTGCTCCAGTTGCCCAAGGCTGGGCCGATTGTGTTGTCGTTTGCCAACGCGATCCGCGACCATACGGAAAGTGAGCCGCCCAGCGATGGTGTGACGTTTCGCGTGTGGGTAGATGGACAGAAGGTGTTTGAGCGGCACACGGACAGCAAGATCTGGGTGCCGGGCACGGTGGACTTGAGCAGGTATGCCGGGCAGGATATACGGCTTCGCCTGGAGAGCCACCCCGGACCAAAGAACGATACGACGTGCGATTCATCCTTCTGGGGCGATCCCGTGATCGTGGCGGGGGAAATGCCATCGAAAGAGCAGTTGCAGGCCGACTGGGAGCGGCGAAGGCAGCAGGCGTTGCGGGGCGAGGGGATTCGCCTGGGCCTGGCGGATGAGTATTCTGCGACGGTGGTGCCGGGGCCGGGGGGCGTGACCGATGCGGCCATTGCCATAAAGGGGCCCGGCGGGCAGGGCGTGATGATGGAAGGCATCGTGGTTTCCGTGTTGGGTCGACGCGTGGGAGCGGGGACCGTAGCCTCGCCCGTGCTTGATGTCCGCACGGAGGAACTACCGGGCGGAGGCGTGCGGATCGTGCACGATCTCGAGGACGAGACGGGCCCGTTTGAATTGACGGTCGAGCTGAAGTCCCGCGGGCCGGGTTTGCAGGTGGCGGTGCGGTGCCCACGGCGGATCACGGATATCGCCGCCGGCCCGATGGACCAGAAGGCCATGCGGGTGTACTACGGGCACGGCTATGTGATCGAGGAGCCCCAGGTGTTTCGTGCGGGCTACGGGGGGCACAATCTGTCCACGAGCCACGTGGGGTTTGACTTCGAAAAGGGCCTTTCGCTGCTGATGGCGGTGGACAATCCGCCGGACTACCTGCAGGTGGACCCGGCGACACGGGCGTACACGCTGCATACGCACATGGATGCAACGTTGACGTTCGTGCCCGCGACCGACGGGGCGTTCGACGCCGCACGGCGGTATCGGGCCATCGACGACCGCGAGCCCAGCCCCGGCTTTACGAAGAAGGCCGGACGGTTCGTGTTCGACATCTGGGGCGGCTCGTATGCCGAGAACGCCCGGATCATGCAGCGGATGATCGACTACGGCCTGACGGATTCGATGTTGACGCTGCACGTCTGGCAGCGGTGGGGCTATGACTATCGCCTGCCGGACATCTACCCGCCGAACCCGGATTTGGGGACGGTCGAGGACATGCAGCGGCTGGGCGAGATTTGCCGCGCGGCGGGCATCCCCTGGGGGCTGCACGACAACTACATCGACTTCTACCCGGACGCGACCGATTACAGCTACGAGCACATCTGCTTCACCGAATCGGGCGACCCGATCAAGGCGTGGCTGAACACCGGCCGTGATGCGCAGAGCTATCGCTTTCGGCCGGACCACATGATGCCGTTCGTGCGACGCAACCTGGAACTGATCGGCCCGAGCCTGCGGCCAACGCACTATTTCATCGACGTGTTTACGTCCATCGACATGTTCGATTTCTACGACCGGCAGGGGCGGTTCCATTCGTTCCTGGAGACACGGGAGCACTGGGGCCGGGCCTTCCGCTGGATACAGGACTATCTGGGCGGGGCGATCACGACCTCCGAGGCCGGCGACGACCAGCTCGTCGGCGTCCTGGATGGGGCGGACTGCCAGCATCTGTGCCTGTCACCGGAGCCGCGGCGGTTCAACCTGCACATTCGGTGCAAGGACTGGCAACGGACACCCTGGTACGACGTCGTCCTGCACGACAAGTTCAGCCTGCATGGGGTCGGCTATCCCGGCCGGTATGAGGGTGGCCGCGGGCGAACGGAGCATGGCATCGAGAGCGATGACTACATCAGCGATGAAATCCTGCTCGGTCACGCCCTGATGATCGACCGGGGCGGCTTTGGCCGGGGGGCGATCCGCAAGTATTGGCTGGCGCAGGATTTCATCCGGAGCATCGCCACGGACACCATCGCCGAGGTGCGGTTTGTCGATAACGACATCCACCGCCAACAGGTCCGGTGGGCCGGTGGAGCGATTGTATGTGTTAACCGGGGCGAGGCGGACTGGGCCGTGGCGGGCAAGGTCCTGCCGCAATATGGGTACTACGCGGTCAACGGCCCCATCGAATCAAGCATCGAGCGGATCGATGGCGTCGTCGTCGAGCAAAGCCGCCATGGCCGCACGCGTTACGCCAGTGGGCGGGGCTTTGCGCCGGACAACCGACTGCCCATCAGCCCGGCGGTCAAGGCGGTGGAGCACCTGGGCGGGCGGCGGTTCCGTATGCCGCTGGAGTGGACCGCCCAGCAGCCCGCTCCGAAGGAGTGCACCGTCTTCGTGCATTTCAAGACGGATCGCTCGCCGCGGTACGACCGGATCGCGTTTCAGGCCGACCACGGACCCGAGGTGCCGACCACCCGATGGCAGGGGGTTATCGTGACGGCGGCCGATCGCGTGATTGAGATCCCGGCGGAGTTCGGCCCGGACACGTACGACATCCACGTGGGGCTGTACGACCCCTCGGGTGGTGGGCGGCAGGGGCTGGTCGGCCATGAGACCGGTCAGCACAGCTACAACGTCGGCCGACTGCGGGTCGACGGTGACGCCCAGAGAATCACGGGCATTCGACTGGCGGATGTGCCGACCGATCCGTTACCCAAGCCCCGCTGGAACGTGGATCGCCGGGCCATCACGTTCGGGCGCATCCGCACCAGCGGTGCTGTACGGCTCGAGCCCAGGGGCGATGCCGAGCGACTCATTCCGTTGCCTGATTGCGGCGGATTCGACGTGGCGGTACAGCCCCCGGCCGGGCGGCGGGTGGCCCGGATCGACGTCGTCGGCCCACAGGGCCGTGCCCAGGGACGGATGGACTGGAAAACGCGCGATGGCTGGTTGGAGTTGACCACTCGGCCCGGCGACTTCGCCTATGACATCATCTATCGGCAGGCTGATTGAGGAGCGAACGATGAAGAACGTGCTGTTGTCCTTGCTGGTCTTGACATTCGCGGTCGCAGCGGTCGCGGCCGACAAGCGGCCCCTGACGCCGCACGATCTGATGGCCATGCAGCAGATCAGCGACCCGCAGTTGTCGCCGGATGGCGAGCAGGTCGTGTTCGTCGTGCGGTCGGTGGACCTGGAGGCCGACCGCGGCCGTACCGAGCTGTGGCTCATGAAGGCCGACGGCACGGACACGCGGCGGCTGACGACCCATCCGGAGAACGACTCCAACCCCCGATGGACGCCGGATGGGGCGTGGATCTACTTCCTGTCCACGCGGGCCGACGGCAGTCAGGTCTTCCGCATCCGCCCTGATGGCGGCGAGGCCGAGCCGGTCACCAATCTGCCGCTGGACGTGGGCAACTTGGTCGTCTCGCCGGATGGTCAGTGGCTGGCCTTCAGCATGGAGGTCTTCCCCGGTCTGGGTCCGCAGGAGACCAAGGACCGGCTCGACGAGATCGAGGAGCGCAAGGCCTCCGGGCTCATCTACGACAAGATCTTCGTGCGGCATTGGGACTCGTGGAAGGATGGGCGGCGGTCGCACGTGTTCGTGATGCCGATCGAGGGCGGCGACTGCCGCGACGTGATGGGCGACATGGACGCGGATTGTCCCTCCAAGCCGTTCGGCGGCCCGGAGGAAATCGCCTTCGCGCCGGAGAGCGGGGGGCTGGTCTTCACCGCGCGGGACGCGGGACGCGAGGAGCCCTGGTCGACCAATTTCGATCTGTACCTCTCGCCGCTTGACGGGTCCAGTCCGCCGAAAAAGCTGACGACGACGAACCCCGCGTGGGATACGTATCCGCTGTTCAGCCCGGATGGCCGAACGCTGGCGTATCTGGCCATGAAACGGGCGGGCTACGAGTCGGATCGCTTCCGCATCGTACTGCGCGACTGGGCCACGGGCTACGAGCGGGTGCTGACCGAGGCGTGGGATCGCAGCCCCTCGCAGATGTGCTGGTCGCCGGATGGGCGGACGCTGTACGTCACGGCGATGAACCTGGGCCAGCGTTCGCTGTTCGCCATCGACGTCGACGATGGCCGCGTCCGGACCCTCGTGCGGGATGGCCGCGTTTCAAGTCCGCTGGCCGGCCGGGACCGGGTGTACTTCGGCTGGTGCCATCTCAAGGGCCCCGTGGAGCTGCACGCCGTGTGGACGGACGGCGCGGGCCTCAAGAAGCTGACCGGATTGAACGATGAGCTCCTGGCCTCGCTGGAGCTGGGCGACTACGAGCAGTTCACGTTCCCCGGCTGGAACGATGAGACGGTCCACGCCTACGTGGTCAAGCCGCCGGGCTTCGACCCGGCCGAGAAGTACCCCATCGTGTTCCTGATCCACGGCGGGCCCCAAGGCTCGTTCAGCAACACCTGGCACTACCGCTGGAACCCGCAGATCCAGACCGCCGCCGGGTACGCGGCCGTGATGGTGGACTTCCACGGGTCGGTGGGCTATGGCCAGGCGTTTTGCGATTCGATTCGCGATGACTGGGGCGGCAAGCCGCTGGAGGACCTGCGTAAGGGCCTGGCGACGGCGATCGAGCGGTACCCATGGATGGACGGCGACCGCGTCGGGGCGATGGGCGGCTCGTTCGGCGGGTACATGGTCAACTGGATCGCCGGGCAATGGCCGGACCGCTTCCGCTGCCTGGTCAGCCACGCGGGCAACCTCGATGAGCGGATGGCCTATTTCGACACCGAGGAGCTATGGTTCCCCGAATGGGACCATGAGGGCACGCCCTGGACGAACCCGGCGGCCTACGAGAAGCATAACCCCGTGCGGTACGTGGAGCGGTGGAAGACGCCGATGCTGATTATCCACGGGGCCAAGGACTTCCGCGTGGTGGATACCCAGGGCCTGAGCACGTTCAACGCCTGCCAGCGGCGGGGTATCCCCAGCAAGCTGCTGTACTACCCGGATGAGGGCCACTGGATTCAAAAGCCGCATAACGCCATCCAATGGCAAGAGACCGTCCTGGCCTGGCTCGACCAGTGGCTCAAGTGATCTCCGTGGCGGGGCTGTGATCGACCGGCCAATAGCCCAAGTTGGTGGAATCACTTTTTCGCCGGGCCCATCGACTTTGTCCCGGCCCGCCGGGACTCAGTCGCTGCCATACGCCACTGGTTGCCGGGCGCCAGTGCGGTCAGTCCGTGTCTTGCGGTGGGGGCGGCTTGGTGTTGGCCTGATGGACCAGGAGGAACTGCTGCAATCCCGGCAGGTCGTCCGTGTTGATCAGGTCCACATCGGCGGACAGGAGCTCGTGCCACACGGCCTCTCGCGCGGGCGATGGCCGGTCCGGGGTGGCCCAGAATCGCACCCTTCGGCCGACCCGATGGGCCTTTTCAACGATGTCATGAAGCCTGCGCCGCTCGTCGGGCGGGATCGGCCCGGAGCCCCTCCACGTGAAATGCCGACCCCAGTGGTCGCTGATCATCGGCATGACCTCGGCCGGCACCTCCGAATCCAGGTCCGACAGGCGGCCATCACAGGCGGCGTAGCGAGGCTCCTGCGACCGGATCATCGCGAGCGGCCGGTTCCCGGAGACAATCGCCGCCACCGGCCGATCGGGGCAATCCTCGCCGAAACAGGCAAACACGTCGGAGTACTCGCCGAGCATCTCGTGGAGTCGCCGATACGTGGCTTCGGCGTCGGATTTGATGTCGATTAGCAAGGTGAACCGCGGCCCATCCGGGTAGACCGAGCCGCCGTGCTGTTTGATCCGTTCTCTGAGGGGATCGAGGTACAGCGACCGCAGGGTCCGCTCCGGCCGAATGTCCCACCGATCGTGGGCCACGTAGAGATCATCATCCACGAGGAAGATGTCCGCCTCGACACTGGTGAACCCGCGGGCAAGGGCATCGTGCAGGGGCCGGGCGTGCCGGTAGTCGTTGTGCGCATGGGCCCGTGGAAGCGGCGTGGCGGGGCCATGGGTGGGGGGAGGATCGCACGCGGCCAAGAGCAGCATACAGCAGACCACTGCGGGAGGGCATTTCCATCGTACCGGCCACGGGCGATTAATCGTCATGGGTCATGCTCCTGTATACAGCGATGGCCCATTCAATTTAGCCGCTCATCAAGAAATGCACAACAGAAAGCGGCGTGGTAGCCGAGGGGACCGCAGGGCTCAAGTGGCCGGGGCTTGACGGTCGTCGTGTTGACAGGGCGGGCCGGCCGGCCTATGATGCCGCGAACGGGACGATGAGACGCCTTCATGGAAATGGGTGCGCATGCCGAGTCACGAGCTGGCAAGAATCGAGATCGACGGTCTGGAAATCGTGGGCTATTCGGTGGCCGGCGAGGAGACGGTCGTAGCCGTGCCGCAGTTGGATGTCTGCTTCGACATCGGCAAGGCCCCGGACCAGCTCATCCCGATCAACCACGTGCTGCTCACCCACGGGCACATGGATCACGCGGCCGGGTTCGCTTACTACCTGTCGCACCGGCAGTTCTGCGGCCAGAAACCCGGCACGATCCTCGCCCCGGCGAACCTGGTGCCGGCCATCCGGCAGATCGTCGAGGCCTGGGGCCGACTCGATGGCTCGCGGATCCCGGTGGAGCTGGTGGGGGTGCGGCCGGGCGATGAGTTCGCCGTCAAGCCCAACCTGCTGGCGCGGGTTTTTCCGACCAAGCATTGCCGCGGCTCGGTCGGGTACACCATCCTGGAGACCCGAAAGAAGCTCCGCGAGGAGTATCACGGCCTGTCGGGCCCGGAGCTGGTCGCCCTCAAGAAGAAGGGCGTCACCATTGACCGGCCCATCGAGGTGCCGCTGGTGACGTACCTGGGCGACACGCAATACGTGGACTACAGCCAACTGGACTACGTCGCCCACAGCCGGATTCTCATCGCCGAGTGCACGTTTTTCGTCGAGGAGCATATCGACCGGGCTGAGGCCGGCCGGCACATGCACATCGACGAGTTCAAACGGCTCATCGAGGGCCTGGACAACGCCCACGTGGTGGTGACGCACCTGACCCAGCGGACCGGCCTGCGCGAGATTGAGGGCATCCTTCGCAAGAAACTGGGTGGGGCGCTCTGTCAGAAGATCACCGTGCTCATGGCGCCGAGGAACCGAAGGCGGCCCCACACCCCAAAGCCGCAGGGACCCCTTCCCGTGGAAGGGGGCAACCGAAACCGGCCTGCTCCGGGCCCACCTTGAGAGGGCGCACCCGGTCGTGGCCGGAGGGTGTCTTTTCCCGCGGTATGATGACAGCCCGGATTTCTTCGCCGGCAAAGCGCGGCAGGTAGATGGATTACCGCGGTCCCCGGGGAATTTCAGGTGGGGTATGCCCCGTGCGTCCGGCGGCACGAGAGGAAGGGGCGGCGCAAGGCCAACCCCTTCCCGGAGGGGGAGAAAAGCTCAACGGATGCCACCCTGGATTCATACGATGTGCGGCGTTCTCGGGTGCGGTGGATTCTCGAAGCCCGGATGCGCCCCGATGACCGGGTGGACGCCGGTACAGAACGCCGGGCGACGGGACATACCAGACACCGTGTCCTCAACCCACCTCGACGGGCTCCGGTTCTTCTTTTTTGAACGATTTGAGCGATTGCGGTTCGGCGACCTTGCGGTATCCGAGCGCCTTGATCACCTCAAGCACCTCGGTCCAGGTAGGGAAGGGTCGCTGGTTCTCGCGCTTGTACTGGTCGATGGCCATCAGGAACTCGAACTGCTCATCGCTCATCTCGCCTTCTTCGGCGGCCCGTCGTTCCTCGCTGCGGCGTCGCCCCGGCCCACGACGGCGGTCGAACCCGATGCGGCGGTCTATCACGCTCTGGCGGCGTTCCAGGAAGCTGCCGCCCTTGGATTCAGGGTCACTCATGACAGGTCCTTTCCTCCGATATGCCTCGGCGGCGATCAGAAGTCGTCGTCCAGTCCTTCTTCGTCCAGAACATAGTCCTCGTCGGCGTCGTGGAACACCATGTCGTAGAAGTCGCTGCACGCGCCCTCCGACTCGATGAGGATATGGGCCTCGTCGATGTGATCCTCGGGCACGAGAACCGCGACGCCGGCGAAGGGGCTGTTCGGTTCGGGGCTGGTGCGCACGGCGGCGGGGATGTTGTGATCGTTCAGAAGCCTCTTGTACTGCTGAGCCAGGTCGACGTCTTCGGCGAACGCCACGGTGACGAACTCCTTGACCGAGGTGGCTTCGGTCTTCCTCTTGCGCTTGTGGGGCATCACAGGTCTCCCTATTCGGTACAAAAACTCGTCCGGGTGACGGTTCCGTGCCGCCTACATCGTCCGCCGGGCCGGCCGGATTAATCGAAAAGGGGGCAAAAGCACCGCCCCGGGACGGCCCTGTGGGGCGCACGGGGTGGACGTAGGGCCTTTTGGGGTTATACGCCTTGTACATGCAGGATTTTGGCGTTTAGGTCCCATTTTTTTGTTGCAAAGTCTCCGAAAGACTATCACAATGCCGCCGACATGGTGGACCGGCGCCCCGACGCCGGCGGTTATTGGAACTTCTGCTGCATGGAGGTGATCGAGATGGCTAAGAGGGCCGCGAAGAAGAGAACCGCCAGGAAGGGCGCGGCTAAGGAGCCGCTGGTCGTGGCCAGCAAGGCGAAGAACTACATCCGCAGCAAGGGCCTGATGTGCTCGTCGGAGGCGGTGGGGGCCTTGAGCGACGAGGTATACAGGCTGCTGGACGCCGCCCTGCAGCGCACCCAAGCCAACCGTCGCAGCACCGTCAAACCGCAAGATCTGTAGGTGTCGGCCGGGTTCCCGCCGCGGTGGGCGACGGAGAGGCGACAGATCAAGCCGTTTCATATTGTGGAGCGGCTTGGTGTCTTGATGGTCAGGACCGATGATGTATGGCGGAAAGTGGAATGAATCCCCTTAAAACGGCTAAGGTAGAGAGGGCTTCGTGCCGATATCGCCCCCCGACAGGAGCCTTTGAGCGCTTCCGGGACGAGAGATGCGGAGGCGAGGGTGGTCGGGCGGCCTCGGAAAGGTTTTTTTGCGGGTTTGCATGTTTTTTTAGTGGACGGTCGTCTGCAGCGAAGTCTATAATGCGACCATGTTTAGGATGCGCCCTGAGCGAGGGACGCAGCGGCCGAAGGGCCGGGCGGGTAAAATGGAGTTTGGTGGATACCAGAACGTAGCGAGGAGGTTTTCGGGGGGCCAGGGATGAAAGTCTTCATGCTCGGCTGGGAGTTTCCCCCGTTTATCAGCGGTGGGCTCGGCACAGCCTGTTTTGGCTTGACCAAAGCGATGAATCAACTGGGGGTGGACGTCACTTTCGTGCTCCCCAAGTGCTTCGATCCCTCGCTGGCCACGCATGTGCGCCTTCTGACACCGGGGGCGCTGTCCTCTTCATCCTCGACACAGGCCCCGGCCAGTGGGTTGGAACACGTCACTATCCGGACGGTCGACTCGTTGCTCGATCCCTATGGGCGACCGAGCGAGTATCGCCAGCGTCTGGAGGCGATTCTGCACGAGAAGGAGCGCAAGCACCGCATCAGCGCCGAGCACGGGCGCGACGTGCTGGCCGCGTTTGAGGCGGGCGGGATGGGGTCGTTTCCAGCCGTTGAGCACTACGGTGGGGATATGTTCGCCGAAGTGCAGCGCTACGCCCGCGAGGCGGTGCGCCTGGCGATGGAATGTGATTTCGACGTCGTCCACGCCCATGACTGGATGACGTACCCCGCGGGCATCGCGGTGGCCGCCGTGACGGGCAGGCCCTTGATCGTCCACGTGCATTCGACGGAGTTCGACCGCAGCGGCGAGCACGTGAACCAGGGCATCTATGACATTGAGCGCCGCGGCATGCACGCGGCCGATCGCGTGATCGCCGTCAGTCACCTGACGCGGAATATCATCCTGACGCACTACGGCGTGACGGGGCAGAAGGTGGAGGTAGTGTACAACGGCGTCGAGCGCGAGGGCCGGGCACGCACGCCGTATGTGCCGACGCCGATCCGCCGGGAGGAGAAAATCGTCCTGTTCCTCGGGCGCATCACCATGCAGAAGGGGCCCGAATACTTTCTGATGGCCGCCAAAAAGGTTCTCGAGGAAATCGAGAACGTCAAATTCGTGATGGCCGGCTCCGGCGACATGATGGAGCGCTCCATCCACCTGGCCGCCGAGATGGGCATCGGGCACAAGGTGCTCTTCACCGGATTCCTGCGGGGCGAAGACGTGCAGCGGGTCTACCAGATGGCCGACCTGTACGTCATGCCGTCGGTGTCGGAGCCGTTCGGCATCGCGCCCCTGGAGGCGTTGAATCACGACGTGCCCGTGCTGATCAGCAAGCAGAGCGGCGTCTCGGAGGTGTTGACCCACGTGCTCAAGGTCGATTTCTGGGACGTGGTGGAAATGGCCAATAAGATCATCGCCGTGCTGAAATATCCGCCGTTGCAGATGACCCTGCGGGAACACGGCAACTTCGAGGTCCGGCGGCTGCGGTGGTCGGACGCGGCCCAGCGGTGTCTGGGCGTGTATGAGGATGTATGCGTTCGGGTCTGACCGGGCGCGGATGGCGAGCGGAAAACGATGCCGAGTGTATGCTTCTACTTTCAGGTTCATCAGCCGTTTCGATTGCGGCACTACACGGTCTTCGACCGATCCGGGTCGTACTTCGATGATTTCAAGAACGGGGGTATCTGTCGCAAGGTGGCGGCCAAGTGCTATCTGCCGACGAACCGCCTGTTGCTGGAGACGATCCGTCGCTTCGAGGGCCGCTTCCGCGTGGCCTACAGTATCACGGGCGCGTTGCTCGAGCAGCTCGAGCGCTACGCCCCGGAGGTGCTCAGCACGTTTCACGCCCTGGCCCAGACCGGATGCGTGGAGTTCCTGGCCGAGACCTACTACCACAGCCTCAGCTTCCTGTATTCGCCGGCCGAATTCGTCGAGCAGATCCGTCTTCACGTTGACACGATCGAGCGGCTCTTTGGCCAGCGACCACGGGTGTTCCGCAACACCGAGCTGATCTACAACAACGCGCTGGCCCGCACGATCGACGCCATGGATCAGTTCGACGCGATCCTGACCGAGGGCGCCGATCATATCCTGGGTCATCGCAACGCCAACTTCGTTTATCGCCCGCCGGATACGCGGCGTCTGCGGTTGTTGCTGAAGAATTACTCCCTCAGCGACGATATCGCGTTCCGTTTCAGCAATCAGCACTGGAAGGAGTTCCCGCTGACGGCCGACAAGTTCGCCGGCTGGATCAACTCGGTCAACGGCAATGGGCACGTGGTCAACCTGTTCATGGACTACGAGACTTTCGGCGAGCACCAGTGGGAGGAGACGGGCATCTTTCAGTTCCTGGCGCACCTGCCCGAGGCGGTCCTGCGGCATTCGGACAACAACTTCCTGACGCCCAGCCAGGTGGTGGAGGCCTATCCGGCCATGGACGTGGTGGATGTTCCCCACCTCATCAGTTGGGCGGACACCGAGCGGGACCTCTCGGCGTGGCTGGGCAACCCCATGCAGTCCAGCGCCTTGCATGAGGTCTACCGGCTGGAGCGGCTCATCAAGCAACTGGGCGACGAGACGCTGCTGGCCGATTGGCGCCGCCTGCAGACCAGCGACCACTTCTACTACATGTGCACGAAATACTTTGCCGACGGCGACGTCCACAAGTACTTCAACCCCTACGATTCTCCGTACGATTCGTACATCAATTACATGAACGTGCTGGACCATCTGAAACGGCGCTGCAATCTGCTGGCCGCGGAGCGGGCCGGGCAGGCGCAGCCGACCGCGCAGCACGTGTAGGGGCCCGGGGCGTCGTCACCGGAGGCGGCGCAGGGCGGAGGAGCCGATCCAGGGAAGGAACGTGCATGCAGACCTCCAGTTACGACGCCAGCAGACAGGCCTTGACGTTTCCGTTGCGGGGTCACCCGCTGGAATCCCTTCTGGACACCGAGTGGCTCCTGACGAACAGTCGCGGGGGCTTTGCCTGTGGCACGGTGGCCGGCTGCAACACGCGGCGGTACCACGGCCTTCTGGTCGGCACGCTGAATCCCCCGGCCAATCGCATTGTCGCCCTGGCGAATCTGCGCGAGGTCGTCACCACGGCCGAGGGATCCGTCGAGCTGGGTGATTTCGAGTTCGAAGGGCGTCTCTCCGACACCGGCATGCAAGGACTGACCGCCTTTCGACAGGATCGCGGGGTGCATTTCGAGTACACCCTTGAGGCGGCCGACGTGGTCCGCAGCGTATACCTGCTGCCCGACGCCGACACGGTCGCCGTGGTCTATGAGATCGCCAACCTGCGGGCGCCTTTCGAGATGTCGGTGCGTCCGTTGGTGGCGCTGCGGGACTTCCACGGGTTGCAGCACGCCCACACCCCCATGCGGGCCGTGGCCCACGGCGACGCCTGGGGGGTCCGGACCGATGCCGGCTATACCGGCGAGCTGTTGCTGCAATCCCGGCAGATGGAATTCGTGCAGGACAGCCAATGGTGGTACAACTTTCATTATCGCGTCGAGCAGCGACGGGGGCAGGATTGCCGCGAGGACCTGTGGTCGCCCGGCGTATACCGGTGCCGCGTCGAGGAGCCCGGACAGGTCATTCTGTGGGCGTCGCTGGCCGAGTGCCTGGACCCGGCCGATCCGGCCGACGTCGAGCTGGACCCCGACATCGCCCTGGATGCGCTGATGCTTCGTGACCGGGAGTGGCAGGGGGCCGAGCGCCGGTCGGATCACGTCTGGCGACGGCTGTGCAGCGCGGCTTCGCAGTTCGTCGTCGAGCGGCGGATCGCGGGCCGGCGAACACCCACGATTCTGGCCGGCTATCCGTGGTTCCTGGATTGGGGACGGGATACGTTTATCGCGCTGGAGGGATTGCTGCTCTGCACCAAGCGCTTCACGGAGGCGGCCGGCGTGCTGACCACGTTCGCCCGGGCCGTCGACGAGGGGATGATCCCCAACCGGTTCGACGACTACGGCAACGATCCGCACTACAACAGCATCGACGCCTCGTTGTGGTTTGTACACGCGGCGTTTACGTTCCTCCGCGCCGGCGGCGACGAGCCGACGTTCCGCAAGCGTCTGTTGCCGGCGATCCGGTATATTGTGGAATCGTACCGCAAGGGCACGCGATTCGGCATTCACGCCGATGAGGACGGCCTGATTACAGGCGGCGATGACCATACGCAGTTGACCTGGATGGACGCCAAGCGGGACGGCATCGCCTTTACCCCCCGGCACGGCAAGGCCGTGGAGGTCAACGCGCTGTGGTACAACGACCTGTGTTCTCTGGCGGCGTACTACCAGCGCCGCAATGCGGATGAGTCGCGGTTCTATCGGGAACTGGCCGAGAAGGTGGCCCACAGCTTCCGCCGCCTGTTCTGGAACGCCTCGACCGGCTACCTCAACGATTGCGTGCTTCCGGACGACTCGGTCGACACGGGCCTGCGGCCCAACCAGATCTACGCCGTGTCGTTACCGCATTCGCCGTTGCCGTTCAGTTGGCAGCAGCGCGTGGTGGACGTGGTCGAGCGGGAATTGCTCACGCCATACGGCCTGCGTTCGCTGAGCCGCCACGACCCGCGGTACATCGGTCGTTATGAGGGGGACGCCTTTCAGCGGGATCGGGCCTATCACCAGGGCACGGTCTGGTCGCACCTGATCGGGCCCTTCATCGAGGCGTTTCTGCGCGTGCATCGCTCCGACAAGAGCGGCCGCGCCGAGGCGGCCGAGTTTTTGCGGCCGTTGCTGGATCATCTGATGCACCAGGGCTGTCTGGGCAGTATCAACGAAATCTTCGACGGCGACGAGCCGCATACGCCGCGCGGGGCCTTTGCCCAGGCCTGGTCCGTGGCCGAGGTCATGCGGGCCTACCGCCTGATCCACGGATAATGCTCCGGAAGGCGCGGTTTCTCGTCGCCGCAAGGCCCCTCTGACGGCCGTTCTTCGCGGGCGGTATTGACAGCTCCCACCGAACGTGGTTGAATGCCCTTGCAGAATCGGGTGACATCAACATCGGCAATTTCCCTTTCGGTGGACTCATGCGATGGATCGTCATTCTCGTATCTCCTCGGCGTTTCTGGACGGCCTGACCGAGGCGCAGCGGCAGGCCGTTTGCCACGTGGACGGTCCGCTGCTGGTGCTGGCCGGGCCCGGCAGCGGCAAGACCCGCGTGATCACCCATCGAATCGTCGCCTTGACCCGTAAGGGGGTGCCGCCGTACCACCTGTGTGCGATCACGTTCACCAACAAGGCCGCCGAGGAGATGCGGCAGCGGGTCCTCGCGATGGGGCTGCGGCGGGGCGTGCATATCAGTACGTTCCATTCGCTGTGCGTGCGGATCCTGCGGCAGTACGCCGAGGCGGCGGGTCTGCGGCCGAACTTCAGCATCTATGACGACAGCGATCAGAAGCGCGTGATGAAGGAGGCCCTGGCCGCGGCGAAGGTGGACACCAGCCGCTTCCAGCCGGCCCGGATGCTGGCGGCGGTCGGGCGGTGCAAGAACGATCTGGAAGACGTCGACAGCGTCGCCGAGCGGGCCGACGATTTCTACACCAAGGCGCTGGCCCAGGCCTATCGGGCCTACCAGGCAAGGTTGGCGGCGAACAACGCCGTGGATTTCGATGACCTGCTGGTCAAGACGGCCTTTTTGTTGCGCGACCATCCGGAGATTCGGCAGGTCCTGAGCGATCGCTACCGTTACCTGCTGGTCGACGAGTATCAGGATACCAACCACGCGCAGTACCAGATCGCCAAGGGCCTGGCGCTGGCGCATCGCAATCTCTGCGTCACGGGGGACCCGGATCAGTCGATCTATCGCTGGCGCGGGGCCGACATCGAGAACATCCTGGTGTTCGAGAAGGACTGGCCCGATGCCGTTGTGGTCAAGCTGGAGGAGAACTTCCGCTCGCGGCCGCACATCCTCCAGTGCGCCGACCGGCTCATCGCGTTCAATCAACGGCGTAAGGCCAAGACGTTGATTCCCACCCGCGAGCCGGCCGAGACGGCGGTGGTCGTTCATAACGCCGATGACGAGTACAGCGAGGCCGAGTTCGTCGCCGATGCGGTGGCCGAGCGGCTGGCCCAGGGCGTCGATCCCGGCCAGGTCGCGGTCTTCTACCGGGTCAACGCGATGAGTCGGCCGGTCGAAGAGGCCCTGATCCGTCGCCGCCTCCCGTACCAGGTCGTCCGGGGTGTGGAGTTTTACAACCGCAAGGAAATCCGCGATATGCTGGCCTACCTGAAGGTGGTCGCCAACCCCGATGACAACGTGGCCTTTCTCCGGGCCGTCGGCACCCATCCGCGGGGCATCGGCAAGACCACGCTCGATCGGCTCCAGACGTGGGCGGAAAAGCACGGGCTGAGCCTGGACGCCGCGGCCCGCCGGGCCGGAAAGGCCGACGTGCTGCCGTCCGCAGCGCGGAGCAAGCTGGCCGCGTTCGCGGCGATGATCGAGGGCTTTCGCGCCGAGGTCGAGGGCCCCGTGGCACCGCTGATGGAGCGGGTGTTCGAGGAAAGCGGCTACGCCGTCTACCTGGCGGCGGCGGGGACGAAGGAGGAAAGCGCCATCGAGAACGTCGAGGAGCTGATCAATGCGGCGGCCCTGTACGATCGGACGGTCGAGACCCCCAGCCTGGCCGACTGGCTCCAGACGATCGCCCTTTACAGCGACACCGACGCCTACGAGTCGGGCAGCGGCAAGGTGAGTCTGATGACGCTGCACGCCGCCAAGGGGTTGGAGTTTGACAACGTCTTCATCGTGGGGCTTGAAGAAGGTCTGCTGCCCCACGAGCGGTCGATGGATGATCCCGAGCAGATGGAAGAGGAGCGGCGGCTGCTGTTCGTCGGCATTACGCGGGCCCGGGAGCACCTGGTGCTGGTGTACAGCCGGTATCGCACGATTCACGGCCAGTTTCTGGCGACGGCGCCGTCCCCGTTCCTGTATGAACTGGGTTACACCGGGCAGGAGGAAGAGGACTTCGACAGGGAGCCGGCCGTCGATGATGGCGGCGATCTGCCCACGAAGGCCGCACCGCGCAAGGAACCGGCCTTCCGGAAGAATCAGCGGGTTCAGCATCCCAAGTTCGGCCGTGGCCGGGTCGAGCAATTCATCGACCTCGGCGCCGACAGCATCGTGGTGGTCCGGTTCGGCTCAGGCGGCACCAAGACCCTGCTGTCGCGCTATGCCAAGCTGGAGGCCGTTGCGGACTGACCCACCGCCCGGGGCCGGCCTATCGGGGTGATGCCTCGCTTTTCGAGTAGTCGATTTCGCCGCTGATGCAGACATCGTGGCCGAAGGTCTTGATCTCCGGATCAGTCAGGGTCGTGGGTCGGGTCAGGGCGGCCATGGCGTCGCTGAGCGGTTTGTGTCCCTGATCACCCAGCAGGATGGGCGCGATGTAGATGCGGACCGCGTCGGCCAGACCCTCTTCAAGAAACGCGGTGATCAGCGTCGGCCCTCCCTCGACGAGCACCTGCTGCACCTCGCGTCGAGCCAGCTCGGTCAGTACGGTCTTCAATCCGCAGCGGCCCTGCACCTCAGGCACCACCGTCACGTCCACCCCTTTGCTGAGGATACGGTCGATTTTCTTGTCCTGTCCGACGACGCCTGTCTCGGTCGTGAACAAGAGCGAGCCGAACCGTCGCGTATTCATCACCTTTCGACGCAGCAGGATCCGCAACTGGCTGTCAAGGATGACCCGCAGCGGGCTCTTACCTTTGGGCGGCCGCGGTGTCAGCAGGGGGTCATCGTCGAGGATCGTGTTCACGCCCGTGAGAATGGCCTGGCTTGCGCGTCGCAGGCGGTGCGCATCGCGGCGGCTCAGCGGCCCGGAGATCCATCGCGGCCCGCTGTCGGGCTTCCAGGCGAGCTTGCCGTCAAGGCTCTGGGCCCACTTGACGATCACGTAAGGCCGGTGCGTGCGGGCGTATTTGATGTAAGCCGCGTTCAGCAGCCGCGCGTAGTGCTCGCAGAGCCCGACCTCCACGTCCAGCCCCGCGCCGCGAAGCTGGCGGATGCCGCGGCCGTTGGCGTGCTCGGCCGGATCGGACATGGCCACGAATACTTTGGCGATCCGCGCTTCAAGGATGGCATCCGTGCACGGGCCGGTCTTGCCATGATGGCAGCACGGCTCGAGCGTGACGTACATCGTCGCCCCCGCCGGGTCCTCGCCTCGGACGCGGCAGTCGGTCAGGGCGTTGATCTCGGCGTGCGCCTCGCCAAACTTCTTATGGTAGCCCTTGCCGATGACCTTGCCATCGCGGACCAGCACGCAGCCCACGGCGGGATTCGGCTCCACCTGGCCGACGCCGAACGCCGCCAGCCGCAGCGCCATCCTCATGTATTTCTTGTCTTCGTTCACATCACACCTCAACCGCCGATCAGCTTGCGAAACTCTTTCTCGTCGATGATCCGCACCCCAAGCTCGCGGGCGCGGGCCAGCTTGCTGCCGGGCTCGGCCCCGGCCAGGAGGTAATCGGTCTTGCGGCTGACACTGGATGACACGTGCCCGCCGTGTTCGCGGATGGTCTGCTCGACCTCCTGGCGGGTACCGTAATCGAGCGTGCCCGTCACGACGAAGGTCTTGCCCTCCAGCGGGCGGGAGGCGGCGGCCGTGCGTTCGGGCGCAGCCGGCGCCACGCCCGCATCGAGTATCCGCCGGATAACCTCGACGTTTCGTGCGTTCTGGAAGTAGTCGTGGATGCTCCGGGCCATCACCGGCCCGATCTGGTCGATGGCCTCAAGCTCCTCGGGCGAAGCCTTCATCAGGGCCTCGATCGAGCCGAAGTGCCCGGCCAGGATCTGAGCCGATTGGGCGCCCACGTGACGGATGCCCAAGGCCGCGATCAGCCGCCAGAGCGGCTGGGTTTTGCTCTTCTCGATGCTCTCCAACACGTTGGCCGCGCTCTTGGACCCCATCCGCTCCAGCGAGGCGAGCGTTTCGGCGTCCAGGCGGTACAGATCGGCGAAGTCCTCCACGTGCCCGCCGGCGACCAACTGCTCCAGCAGGGCCGGACCCAAGCCCTCAATGTCCATCTGTCCGCGCCCGACGAAGTACTTGAGCCGTTCCAGCCGCTGGGCCGGGCATGCGGCGTTGACGCAGCGGACGGCCACGCCGTCGGGGTCTTTGCGGACCGGACCATTGCAGGCCGGGCACCGCTCCGGTGGGGAAAAAGGCTCCAGGCCCTTCGGCCGCAGGTCGTGCAAGACCGCGATTACCTGCGGGATGATCTCGCCGGCCTTCTCGATCACGACCGTGTCGCCCGGCCGCACATCCAGGCGTTCGATCTCGTCAAAATTGTGCAACGAGGCCCGTTTGACCGTCGTCCCGGCCAAATGCACGGGCTCAAGGTTCGCCACGGGCGTGAGTGTGCCGGTCTTGCCCACCTGAACGTCGATGCTCACCAGTCGTGTCTGGGCCTGCTCGGCGGCGAACTTGTAGGCGATGCACCATCGCGGCGCCCGCCCGGTGCTGCCGAGCCGCCGCTGATGATGATACCGGTCGACCTTGACGACCAGGCCATCCACGGCGTAATCCAATGTGCCGCGGCGATCCTGCCAGGAGCGACAGGCCTCGATGACCTCGTTGATGTCCCCGGCCCGCTGGACGTGCGGGTTGACGGGCAGGCCGTACTCGGTCAGGACTTGCAGGCTGTCAAAGTGGCCCTCGGCCAGGGGTCGGCTGACCTCGCCGAGCCCATATGCGAAGAAGGCCAGCTTGCGCTCGGCGGTGATCCGCGCATCGAGCAACTTGAGCGAGCCGGCCGCCGCGTTGCGGGGATTGGCGAACGCTGGCTGGTCCTGTTCCTCGCGGCGACGATTCAACTCGACGAACGCAGCCAAGGGCATGTAGATCTCACCCCGCACCTCGAGCACGTCGGGCACATCGCGGCCCAGCAATCGCAGCGGCACGGCCCGGATCGTGCGCACGTTCTCGGTAACGTTGTCGCCCGTGGTGCCGTTGCCGCGCGTGGCCGCCAGGGCGAGCAGGGCGTTTTCATACCGCAGGCTGACGGCCAGACCGTCGATTTTCAGCTCCACGACGTAGCTGTAGTCATCCGTGCCAAGGCCTTTGGCCACACGCTGGTCGAAGGCCCGCAACTCCTCCTCGCTGTACGTGTTGTCGATGCTGAGCATGGGTACGGCATGGCGGACGCTCTCAAAGGCCTCGATCGGCTGTTCCGAGACCCGCTGCGTGGGCGAATCCGGCGTAATCAGCTCGGGGTGCTCGGCCTCGAGCGCCCGCAACCGCTCGAAGAGCCGATCATACTCCCGGTCGGAGATCTGGGGGGCGTTCTTGACGTAATACAGATAGTCGTGCCGCCGGATCTCTTCCCGCAAGGTCTCGATTTGCCTGGTCACATCCCGCTTCATGGCCGCAAGGATAGCGTCCGCGGCGCATTTTGCAAGGCCGGCGTTGTTCACTTTTTGGCTTGTGGAGCCGCGCAACGCCTCGAAATCACGCATTCTGGGCTGGTCGTACGCTCTACCTTTTGGGCGTAGGCCAAATACCAGCGTCCTCCGCGGTCGCCTCGCCCGTAAGGCCGAGAAAGTCGATCAGGGCATCCGGCTCCATCCGAAAGGCCGATTCCCGTCCCTGGAAGAATGCGTGCTTCCCGATCAGGTGGATAGATAAATCGGTCCATTGCAGCGCTTGGCCGGTCTCGGAGCGGCGGGCCGTGGTGATCCGCTTGCGGCACCGCGCCGGGTGCGGCCACGGGCAGACAATCAGGCCCTTATGCTCCTCGGCGCGAACCTGCAACCCGCCGCCGGCGTCCACCCAGGTGCCGAGGCGGCCCATGGCGGCGGCGGTCAGCTCGGCCATCCGCCCGGCGATCCGCTCGCACGTCAGCCCACGTCGGGTCACCGCGGCGCGATCGGCCTCGATGATCTCGGCAAGGGGGCGCCGATCCGTGCCCAGGAACCCGCCCCGGACGATCCGGCCGCTTCGCAGGACCTGTTCGAGCCGTGCCATGTCGGGCGATTGCTTCATCAAGCCGCCTCCTCGATCAGGCGAATTTGTCGTAGTAAACACGGGCCTTGTCGATACCCAGCGATTTGAGGACCTTGATCGCGGCATCGATCATGCCGGGGCTGCCGCATAAGTATGCCTCGTAATCGGCCAGGTTGTCGAACTCTTCGCTCACGGCCTCGGTCACCAGACCGCGGCGCCCGTCCCAGGACTCCTCCGGCCCCGGTTCGGCGACCACGGGGACAAAGGTGAAGTCCTCCAGGTGTTCCTCGAATCGCTTCATCTCATCCAGCAGACACAGGTCGCGCACCTGATTGCCGCCGTAGAAGTAACGCACCGACCGCGTATCATGGGCGTGCTCCATTTGGTGCAGGATCGACACGAAGGGAGCCATGCCCGAACCGCCCGCGATAAACAGGGCGGGCGCGGGGTTGTCGCTCAGGCGGAACTCCCCATAGGGCCCATTGATCCGAACGGTCTGGCCCTCCTGGAGATGCTCAAAGCACCACGTGGTGCAGATGCCGTTGGGCACGCGACGGATGATCAGATCGACCCGCCCCGTCTCGGCCGGGTCCGAGGCGATCGAGTACGCCCGGTACACCTCCTCGTCGCTGCCGGGATAGGGCGGGCACAACAACTGCACGTATTGACCGGGCACGTAGTCGATGCGGTCCGGCTCCTGCAATCGCAGGATGAATCGCTTCATGTCATAGGTCAGGTCTTCGATCTTTTCACATACGGCGGTGTATTCGCGGACGCTGAGCAGCTCCTCGGGGATCTTGATCACCAAGTCGTTGCGAACCTTGACCTGGCAGGAGAGCCGCAGGCCTTGTTCTTGCTCGTCGGCCGTCAGGAAGGGCGTTTCGGTCGGCAGGATGGGACCGCCGCCCTCGCGGATGGTCACCTTACAGTAGCCGCACGTACCGCGTCCGCCACAGGCGCTGGGGATGAACAGCTTCTCCTCGGTGAGCACGTTCAGCAGCGATTTGCCGCCCTCGATGGTGATCTGCCGCGTGCCCTGATTGATGTCGATCGTGCAGGAGCCATACCGCGCGATGAAGCGCTCGGCGACGACCAGTATCAAGGCGAGCATCGCCGCCACGCCGCTGATCGCCAACACCGCCAAGACCGCCTGCGCCATCAGCCCAGCACCCCCGAGAATCCGATGAACGCCAGGGCCATCAGGCCCGCGATAATCAGGGTGATCCCCGGTCCGCGCAGGCCCACGGGGACCCGCGATTCGTCGAGCCGCTGGCGGATGCCGGCCATCGCCAGGATCGCCAGCAGCCAGCCGACCCCCGCGCCGAAGCCCCACCCCAGGCTCACCAGCAGCGTGTAGTCGCGGATCACCATGAACAGCGACGCCCCCAGGATCGCGCAGTTCACCGTGATCAACGGCAGGAAGATACCCAGGTTTTGGTAGAGCCGGGGCGAGTAGCGGTCGATCACCATCTCCACGAACTGCACGAACGCGGCGATGATGACGATGAACAGCACGAAGCGGAAGAACTCCAGGTCCAGCTTCACCAGGAGCCAATGGTATGCCATCCAGTTCAGGACGACCGTGCAGGTCATTACAAACACGACGGCTCCGCCCAGACCCAACGCGGTGCGAACCTCGCGCGAGACCGAGGTGAACGGACACATCCCCAAAAACAGCGTCAGCAGGATGTTCTGCGTGAACACCGCCGAAAAGCACACCACCAGGGCCGTCTGCAGCTCCTGCGACAGGCTCATGTCGATTCCTTTCGCGCTTGCAGCCCACGGGCCAGCCAGATCACGCACGCCAGCGTGAAAAACGCCCCCGGCGGCATGACCATGATGACCCAGGGGTCCCAGATATCGACGAAGTAGGGCACGGGATAGCCCAGAATCGTGCCCATACCCATGAGTTCGCGCGGAACGGCGATCACCAGCAGCACCAGCGAATAGCCCAGTCCGCACGCCAAGCCGTCCAGCAGCGACGGCAGGGGGCGGTTGGAGCCGGCGAAGGCCTCGCACCGGCCCATGATGATGCAGTTGGTGATGATGAGGCCCACATAGGGGCCCAGATTTCGGCTCATCTCGGGCCAGTACGCCTTGAGCAGGATGTCCACGACGATCACGTAGGACGCGATGATCAGCGTCTGGACCATCATGCGGATGTTGCGGGGCGTCCAGTGCCGCAGCAGCGAGACCGTCAGGCAACTGGCGGCGGTCACCAGCGTCAGCGAGACGCACATGACGGTGGTGTTGAGCACCTGGTTCGTGACCGCCAGCGTGCTGCAGATGCCCAGGATCTGGCGAAAAACGGGGTTATCGTGCCACAGGCCGTCCAGCAGGATCGCGCGGCTTGTCTTGGACGTGCCGTTCATGGCGCGGTCTCCGGTGCGTCCTGGGCCTGCCAGCGGCGGATTGCGTCGTTCAGGATGTCTTCCAGCCGCGTGGAGGTCTGCGTGGCGCCGGTGATGGCGTGGACCTCGTTGTCGGCCGTCGATTGACCGGCGGGCACCAGACGTAGTGGCCGGCCGTTGGATTGGATGACCTTGCCGTCAAAGGCATTCCGGAAGTAGGGTTTGACGATTTCCGCCCCCAGGCCGGGCGTTTCGCTCTGTTCGTAGAAGCCCAACCCCGTGACGGTCCGCCGGTCCGGCTCAAAGCCGATGACCCCGCGGATCGGCGCCCAGAAGCCCCGCCCCTCGAAGGGCACGGCATAGCCGGTGGTTTGCCCATCCTCCTGAAGGACGTACACCGTGCCGAAGCCCGTCTGTTCGACCTCCTTGAACCGATCCAGGAACCGCTGGTGGAGTTGCGCCGTCGAGCCCTGGTCCAGGCCGTGTGAGGCCAGGACGGCCCGCTCGAAGGCGAACTGCCGGTTGGCCTCAATGCGCGGGTTGGCCCAAGTGCCCAGGCCAATCAGCACCCCACCGTACACGGTGGTGACGATGAACATGTATACCGGTGGAAAGAAGAGTCGTTCCTTCATGCCGGACTCTCCTGGTTGTCCGGCTCGGACGCGTTGCCACTTGACTTTGCCTTGGCTGCCGCGGCCCATGCCTTCACCGTGTAATCGATCAGCGGGGCGAACATGTTGCCCAGCAGGATGGAGAACATCAGCCCGCCGTTGAAAATGCTGAAGTTACGAATGACCGTCGTGCCGGTGCCGATGATGATCCCGTAGATCACGCGGCCGACCTCGGTTCGCGGGCTGCTGATCGGGTCGGTCGCCATGAAGAAGGCCCCGAGCAGGAAGCCGCCGCCCAGCACGGGCGTCAGCGGGCCGTAAAAGCGCGGCACGCCCGCCCACGTGAGCACCGCGTTGAGCACCGCGTTGAGCACCGCATAGGTGATAATTACCGACAGGATGATCGTGCGGCTGGCGGTCTTGGTCCAGAAG
>OMKS01000589.1_pt1 | contig 34041 bp, 31 predicted proteins | sample 1674721 | NCBI WGS metagenome assembly OMKS01 (sample SAMN06264996, study PRJEB25208) | sediment metagenome | isolation source: hot spring sediment | place: USA: California | collected 2014-09-02 | reverse complement strand
ATTTAGCGCCGCGAACATAGTATTATATAGCCGATTTCCAGTAGATTTTTATTGCCACTATTAGGAATAAATGGCTACTATTGGTCATTATTCCTACTAATAGGAATCGAAAAATATCCAGAAATAGCCATTTTTTATCTGAGTTTTCATTCTCCAAAAATTCCTAATATTGGTCATATTGCGGAATCATTCGGTTTTCCAATCCAAGCTGCTGGGCTTGTCCGTATGGCAGTTCCCATGCTTGTTTTTCACGATTCCATCTTCCGCCTGCCCCCTTGACCACATTTCTGAGATGGAGTTCATCCAAATGTATCCGTAATAAAATGATTTTATTTTTGGGGATCAACCCCTTTTTTTGTTTCAGCGGTTGAGATTTGACAATCAATTCAATGGTCGTCAACCGCCTTTTCCCGATTTCGTCATCCCTGTAACGCACGCAAACCAAGGAGTCTTTATATTTGTCCATCCACCTTTTTGTGCCGGACTGTCCGGGGAGCATTTTTTTTGTTGTCCTCATGGCTATAAACTGTCCGCCGGGCTTCTCACGGCCAGTCCGCCCTTGTTCAACACATGGGTGTAAATCATCGTGGTTTTCACGTCGTTGTGCCCCAGAAGCTCTTGAATCGTGCGTATGTCGTATCCATCCTCCAGAAGGTGGGTGGCAAAAGAATGCCGCAGAGTATGACATCCCGCGTGTTTGACAATCCCCGCTTTCCGGATGGCGGTTTTTACCGCTTTCTGCAGCACGGTTTCGTAGAGATGATGCCGGCGGCGGATGCCGCTCCGCGGGTCGGTCGAAATCTGATGGGCGGGGAAGACGTATTTCCAGGCCGGTTCTTTCCCGGCATGGGGATATTTCTTTTCAAGGGCGTATGGCATGTAAACAGAATCATAGCCGTCCTTTACGTCCTGTTCATGCAGCCGTTTCACTTTCTCCATCTGGGATTTCAAAGGCGGTTTCAATTTCTGTGGCAGGGGAACGATCCGGTCTTTTTCGCCCTTCGCGTCCCGGATGAAGATCTGGTTGTAATCGAAGTCGATGTCCTTGATCCGGAGCTCGAGGCATTCCCGCAGGCGGAGGCCCGCGCCGTAGAGCAGCGTGGCCATCATCCAATAGACCCCATCCAACTGGCTCAAGATGGAGCGGACTTCTTCCCGCGTGAACACGACGGGGAGGTGTCTGGGTTTCTTCGCCCAGACCAGACCCTCGAATTTGTCCGGTTCTTTGTTGAGGACATGCTTGTACAAAAAGACGATCGCGCAGAGCGCCTGGTTTTGTGTGGAAGCAGACACTTTTTCATGGACGGCAAGATGGTTGAGGAAGGCGGTGATTTCCGGTCCGCCCATGTCTCGAGGATGCCTGAGTCCGTGGAAGAAGACGAATTTCCGGATCCAGTGGACGTAGGCCTTTTCCGTCCGGATACTGTAATGCCTGACGCGGACGGCGGCGCGCACGGCGTCGAGCAGTCGGGGGTGATGATTCGGAATGTGTAAACACGCATCCAACACCGATTCTCCCACAGGAATCTGTGCCGATGAGGAAGACGAGTCGTTTTTGATTAGCGTAAAAACAAGAGATGTTGGTATAAAGGATAAAGATTTAATCATCCATTGTCAAGTCATTTTTTTACCAAATCCGATTTCCCCCGGGTTTATATCCATGCCGAATTGTAAGAAAAAAATGAAACGACGTTTTCAAAAGTTTTACGTAGAAAACGATCATTTATTTTACCATTTTCTTAAAAGCCGATCCAAAAAATAAATAACCCGTGTTTCCACCAATCGTGCCCTCGTTTTGTCCCCACAGAAATGGCCAGTCGTCATAGTTTTCAAAGTGGTCGGGTTGTCTGAATAATAGTCCCGGAGCAACATTGCCCGGAATAAAAGAGAAATCGGCCCTGTTATTACCATAAAACACCTCTTTGGGACGCGCGGCGCCCACCGTTGCCACCAACGAATAGTTGTGATACGGGTGGCAGCCATACAGCCAGTTGACGGTCTTGAAAGCATGGCCGGCGTCGATTATTTCAGGGAAATGTTTGTTGGCAAAGATAATGGTGGTACCAAAGTTCACCATAAATCCGCCTCCCGCCCAGTTACCCAGGCCGATGGGTACGCCGTACGGATTATCCTTCTCAAGCTCTTCGATAAATTCTTTGTACTGCACAATATACGGCCGGAGCTTTTCCTTAAAGGATGCGTCCATGTGCGGAATGCCATGCAATGCTATCGAAATAACGAAACGAACATTTCGCTCAAGTGCAGGCCATAAAAGTTCCTGGTATTTCTCGGCATATTGTTGTTCCCCGGTTGAGATGTACAGTTGAAGATTGGTGGAAATATCCCCTGCTCCACTTCTCCAGGTCGGGCGATCCTGCGGCTGATCGGCAAGTAATTCCGTTGCCTCTTTTAGGAGTCTTTTCGACTGAGACAACGCCCTTTCGGCAAGATCGTCGTTATATCCCCTCAACGCCCGGCTTGCCGAGGCGAACATGGCTGCTGCCCTGAGATCGAGATTAGGATTACGACTCGTAAATGCCCACATGTCATCCTTAACCCCGCTCGACAGGCCGTCAGGGGCTATTTCGTAAGGTCCGAGATCCGGATTATAAGGAAGGCCGTCTGTTATGGAGGCTGCGTCACCCAGGTGATGGTAATTATATAGAACAGAGTTAGAGAGAGCCTGTGCCATGTGGCCGATAATCTCTGCCTGAGCTACCAGTTGCAAAGTCCCGTGCTCGATAAACTGCAATATGTCCGGCGTTCCGTCCGGTCGATGAAGAATCACATAACGTTGATCCTGATCAACAAAAGTCTGGTCACGCAGGGGTTTGAAATACTCCCATGTCTGGACAAAGTTCTGCACAACGCCAATGTTCGATCCGGTTTCAATATCAAAATCTCCGGCGTCGAAGAAACCGCCTACATTTAATCCGGGGATCAATTCCAATGCATCATACCGGGTGTCGGTTGTTGGTCCTTGCCAGTGGAGGTCGAAATGATCGGTTTTTGGGGGAGCCTGGAGATATCCTTCCTTAAAAGGCTCGCCGTGCCATACCCTGTAAGCCTCCTTTACGTATACATGATTCATATGTATTGGAATCCATATATCGCTGGTGGCGTCGGTGATCTTATCGTAAACGTCCTCTTCTATGATGAAGTTATTTGTTTTAAAATCACCATACTGAATATAATAGATACCGGGGGTGTTAACCGAAGAAAAATCGAATTTCACATAGTGATATTTATAATAGTCACCCCAGGGTACGATATCGCCGCTGAATACTCTGGTTGTTCCGCCCTCTTCGTTTATTTTAAATATCGATGCTTCTGCGAGCGGTATGTCTTTCTTGTCGAGTTCAATAACAGAGACTTTTGGTTGCCAAGGGAGGTAACCCACTTGCGAGAAGCCGATATTCGGCTCTCTGATCCAGCCATCAATGGCATTGGGTTCAACTGTCCAGGTCAAAACCTTGCCTGTTTTTCCTGCCGGAAGTAAACTGCGAACGACATACCAGCCGTTTTGTGCCAGTATACGGCCATCGAAAAGCATCAGATCGGCATCATGGGCAGTAATTTTCACCATCCGTTCGGGATCATCGGGTGCAAGTAGAATGGTACGGCCGGTTTCGAGAGGAAGCGGATCTATAAAGGTACCCGTCCCCCTGTCGTCTGCAGTTACATACCCCTTGTATTGTTCAATTTTTTCACTGTTAGGCCTCGTAATGGTGTTACCTGCCGCGTAGCGAGGGAAACGATTGAAACGCCCATCCATTAAATAGGCTTTTCCCCAATATTGTGAGGGAAGAAACTCAAGGTTAAAACCTGCGTCTCCTTCAAGTTCCGTGGGAATGGGTTTATCCAGGTAAACAGAGATCTCAACGCTTTTACCCTTAGCCGTTACAACCACCCGCGAATCAAAATCGTACTGTTCATACCTTAACACAGACTCAATGGTTTTTGTCTCATGGTCTACCGTTCGGGCTGGTATTGCCGGAACAAGATCCCACTGCTCCGGAGTGTTTGAAAGTCTCACGGCACCGCCTTGCGATGTTCTGACGCCATGGTGAATCAATTCTATGCCGGCAGTCTTTTCATCGTTGAAACCTCCTGTAAAAAGGTTGCTGTACACAAGGACATTGACGCCTTGCGTCTCGAAATAATCAAGATCATTGAGTATCAAATCCTGGCTCGAAGCATCATTGAATGCCCCTGATGATAACGCTACAAGTGCTGAAAATGTGAGTCTTTTCAAATTCATTACCCGTCCTTTGCTCCTTTAAAAAAGACATTTTTTGAACTTATATTGTTTGTTTCTGTCAAGTACTTTTATAAAAAGATGTTCATGAAAAGGATAAAGATATTATCCTCCATTGTCAAGTCATATTTTTGAAGAATATCTCCTTTGAATCGACCTCTTTCCCCTCCGGGATGCGGCAAACTTCCCGGAAGTTTCGATCCTGCATTTCGGAGGAGATTCAAACCGGGCAGGCGATGGACCTCCCGGAGGCGGACCGGAAAAAGTACAACGGGGCGGAATCCCGGTACGGACACGGATCCGGTTTTTTTGCTTTGCCGTATGGATGTTTTTCTGTTTCCCCATTATTGACTCGACAGTAAACGTACAGTTATTTATAGTGATATACGTGAACGTATATGTTGTATTGCGGAGAGTACCATGAAAGAAAAAATTTACACACTCGAGGAATTCCTGAAGAAAACCGGCGTCGATGCAAACCGGCTGGGCGACTGGGTGCAGCGGAAGCTGGTCCGGCCGGTCGGGTTCACGGACGAGCAGGCGCCTTTCTATTCCTCGCGGAAGCGGAACATATCCTCAAACTCGAACAGCTCGGGTACGCGGCCGAAGAAATCGAGAAAATCATCAAGAAAATCGGCCTTCCCCGGGCCGGGGCATCCGGCAAGGAACGCAGGGAACCGGAGAAGATCTTGACCGTGGGCGCCCTCGCCGAGCGGGCGGGCATCAGCCCAAGGACGATCAAGCACTGGGAGGAACTGCTCAAAAAGAACAAAAAGGAAATCCAGAACCTGCGGGGCAATGCCAGAAGCGCCCGCGAGAAGAAAGGAAAAGCCGTTGCCTAAGATCGTCTTCATCGAACCCCGGGCGCCCAACCTGCATATCTTCTCCAAATTCACCCTGCCGCGCCTCGGTCCCTTCATCCTCGGGACGCTGATGAAAAACCGCGGGTGGGAGGCCGGGATCATCGTCGAACAACTCGCCTCCATCGATTTTCAGGCGCTGAAGGACGCGGATCTGATCGGCCTCGAATCCGTGAAGAAATTCCTCGAGGGCCGTTGGCTGGCCCTGGGCATCGCCCATTACGCGCGCGGACTGAACCGGTTCTGGAAACGCAGGAACAAGACCTTCCTGAAGGCGCTGGAACTGCTCAATCCCGAAAAGGAGGCCGCCGTGTCGGTGGATTACCGGCAGCGGGTGCTCCTGGATCCCTGAGCGGATTTGCGGACGGACGCGGTTGTCATTGGGCCGCGGGATTGGATCCGCACAGACCCGGCCGCGGCATTTTTTCCCCCTTCCGGAGGGTGTCGGAGGGATTCCGGGGGGGGCGTCCTTTACCGCGGGAAATCGAAGACGAGTTCGAGATTCAGGAAAATGCTCAGATCCAGACGCGCCCCGAGCGGATGGGTCCGGACCGGTTCGTTCAGGGCGTTGAAGCACATCAGGCCGGTCCTGAGCCGGTTTTCCCACATCCATTTCCGGACCGAGAGATTCAGCAAAACCATGTTTCCCAACCGGCCGGGATACCCGTCCGCCGGCCCGCAGGGGAACCATTCCGTGCCGGACAGGCAGGTGAAATCCGCATGCAGGCCGAAGGAGGGGGCGGGACGGTAATCCCACGCGAGGGACAGTTTATGCCGCGGCGAACGGTTCATCGCGCTTTCGAATCCGGGGCCGCCGCCGAAAGGCAGGGTGCGGATATAGGAGAATCGAAAAGAAAGACGCCGGGACGGTGAATAAGAAAGCCGGATCCGGCCGCCCGCCACGGTCCCGTCCTCCGTCCCGGCCGCCGGGGCCGCCGTTAAGGCCGCCGTCCCCCGGAACGCGCCGTCGTGATCCGCGGGCATGTGCCGGTGGCGGCGGACGAATCCCCGGACTCCGATGACGGTCTTGGGGGCGTCGTACATCCATTCCAGGAACAGGCCCGTATGCCGGTATTTCCCCGGATCGCCATCCAAATCAGGGCGGACGGGCATCGGGTCCGCGATTTTCCCGTCCCGGTCCTCCCGGAAACGGGACGCGTCGTCTTCGGCCGGGAGGCGTTCGGCGTACATCCATCCGGTTTCCAGGCGCTGTCGTCCGCCGGGCCGCCACGCCGCATGCATCAGGGCCTTGACCGACACCCTGTCTCCGTCCGAGGTCAGATGAACGGCCGCCCCGGGACGAATCCGGCCCGGCCCGGCGGCGGCGATGTCCCCGTACAGACGGGCGAGGGACACAGTCCGCGTGACTCCCTGTTTGATCCGCAGATCGAAGCGGTCACGGCCGAATCCGACACGGCCCTCCCATTCCCTTCTCACGGCCCGGAGCTCAAGAGTTCCATGGCTGTTCCGCACGGTCCGGCCCGGATCTGCGTCCCGGAAGCCCGCCGCGCTTTCCAGCGATTGTGCGGACTGTTTGCAGCGATAGGCCAGCGAGAGAGAAGAAGAGACAGGCAGCCGGCCATCCAGACCGGCATGCCGGAATACATTCCGGACCGGGATTTCCCGGGACAGGGGGCCGTAAAACAGCAGGTCGGATCCTTGCTTCGAATTCCACGGAGAGTCCCCGGCCCTGGAATATCCGATCTGCAGGCGATGCTCCCCGCCGAAGGCCTTGCCCCCGAGATGCAGAAACGGCGAGAACACATAGGCCCGCAACCATTCCCAGGGATAATCGGGCAGGCGCCCGGCGAGGACCTGGTCCGTCGCGGCGAACTGATTGAAACCGAAGCCGATCCTGCCCCATATGCGTTCCGATCCTACGGACAGGGAGGAAAAGTGATCGTTCGCGACCCGGTCCACATTCGGCGTCGCATGCGGGGTGAATGCCCAGGGGCCCGGATCCCCCGTCTCGTTCCCCGCCGCGTACCGGTGCCGGAACGTCACGCCGGACCGGGGAGGGGCGGTGTGGATGTGGATGATCCCCGATTCCACGAACAGGCCGTCCCGGATCTGCGGCGTCGTCGAGACCACGACCGAATCGATGATTCCGAGGGAGAGCGGCAGCAGATACAGGCATCTCCGATCCAGCACATCCAGATCCATGCGCTGGTGGTCCACCATCAGGATCCAGTTTTGCCCGCCCGGGGCCGGGGATTCGAGGGGATAAACGGCCCACCGGAAACCGTCCAAAGTCACGGCGTGCCACGCCCCGAGCAGCGTCCCGATCTCGGAGACCCGGATGATGCCGGACCGCTGAATCATCTCGCGTGTGATGACCTGGGTGCCCGGCCGGACGGATGCCGCGGGAAGCAAGGCCAGACCTGTCAGGAGAGATATCGTGGGAATCTTCATCGGGCGTCCGGGGCTATTCCAGGAATTTCCGCAACCACGGCGGCGTGTTAAACCGGCGGCTGAGTCCCATGGATAAGAAGGCGAGGTGAATCCTTTCATGCGTGAATATTTTCCATGTGACGCCGGTGACGGAGAGTCTCCATTTCTCAGACCAGGCGTAATGCAGGCCCGAACACAGTCCCGCGGCGAATTCCTGTTCCTGCATCAGATGGACGCTGAAACCGGAAGCGGACCGGTCGAAGCGCATCCGGCAGAACCCGGCGCGTCCCCCCAGAAAACAAGCCAGGGTGCGCGAAAGCCGCCATTCTTTTTTCCAGTCCGCATACACAAAGAGGCTGTTGAAAGAGGGCTGCCGGTCCGATACGGCGGAGAAGGGCATATATTGAAATCCGAGCTGAATCCGGCCGGCATAAAAGGGAGACTCCGCAAACACATCGATTCCGCCCCGGGATTGCCAGTACCGGTGAAACCGGTTCCGGTTCGTGTCGATGAGGCCGTGCGATCCCACATGAACGGTGTGAAAGGGGATTTTCCCGGACGGGACTCCGGTCGAGGCCGGGGAGAAGACCGGGAGGAACAACAGGAGGACGCCCGCCGTCAGACGCCTTTGTTTTTTTCGGGAGGTCATTCCGGCGTTTCCCGGTTCCCTCCGAAATCCGGCATGCCTCCGGTTTTCGTGATTTTACTCCCCGGTCGCATACCGCTTCATGAACTGCATCCGGCCGTAGAGCAGCCGTTGCTCCGGAGTCCGCGCCGCCGATGTACCGCGGATTTCATCCAATGACGGGATTCCGTGTGTATCCAGCCAGGCGTCGAGTTCGCGTATGACCGCTTCGAGATAGGCGATCCCGTTTTTATAGAGCGCAGAACACATCTGAACAGTTGTGGCCCCGGCCATCAGCAATTTGATCACATCCTTCCCGCCGTACACGCCCGTGCTCGCGGCAATATCGCATGCGATCCGGTCCGAGACCAGGCCGATCCAGCGGAGGGGCACGCTGATCTCTTCGGGCGCGCTGAACGGTTCCGCGGGGACGATACGCCGGGTTTCGACATCGATGTCGGGGCTCCAGTACCGGTTGAACAGCGTGAGCCCGGAAAGACCCGTGTCGTTTCCCAGCCGGAGGATCATCTGCGGCAGATTCGAGAAAAGCGTCCCGATCTTCATCGTCACCGGGATGGAAACCCTGGACCCGACCGCCTCCACGATTCGGAAATAATTTGCCTCGATTCCGGCGGGATCCCGGTCCGCATCATCGATATGCAGGACGTTCAATTCCAGCGCATCCGCACCGGCTTCCTCGATTTTGCTGCTGAACCGCGCCCATTCGCCGTCCGTCAGGCAGTTGACATTGGCGATTACGGGTATTTTGAGCGTTTCTTTCGCCTGCCTGATCAGATCCAGATATCCGCCGATGCTGTGTTCATGCGTCATGCGCGTCAGATAATCCATGGCCTCGGGATGGACGCCGAAATCCGTTCCCTCGAGCTGCTCACAGGTCTCGAGCAGGATCTGTTCCTCGAAGATGGATTTCAACACGACGGCGCCCGCGCCGGCCTGTTCCAGTTTCCGGATACTGTCGATCGATTGGGTCAAACCGGAACTGGCGGCGATGACCGGATTCCTGAGCGTGAGTCCCAGATAGCGTGTCGTCAAATCAGCCATGGTGTTTTCCTTTGTTTAGACCTGCCGGAAATCTTGATGCAGCGTACGGAATAAATTAGAATAATTGTCACAGGGAATCAAGCGATTTTCCGTAACGCCGCGGTCTTTTTTGACTGGATGATTGATCTTTGCAAACCACTGGCTTTGCCAGTGGTTCACGATCTTAAACGGGTCGGCACTAAACGTGCCTTCTTTTGCTCGCGGCCTTTGGCCGCAATTAAAAGCCACCGGCTTTGCCGGTGGTCGTTTATTCACGAATTGTGTGAAGGGAAAGATTCCAGAGGATTTTATCAATTTTTACGGCAATTATCCGGTTGACATTTTTCCTTCCATCCAATATATTGAATAGACTGTTTCCATGATATCCGGCTCATTCCAGCGTAATCAAAAATCGGAGCGCCCATGCATATTTTCAGGATTTCGGAGTTGTCCCGTCACATCGGTCAGGAAGTCACGGTCCGGGGATGGCTGTACAATAAACGATCGAGCGGAAAACTCCGGTTTCTTCTGGTCCGGGATGGATCCGGGATCGTGCAGACCGTGACTTTTCAGGGCGATGTTTCCGAGGCCGTATTCGAGGCAAGCGACCGGGTTACCCAGGAGAGTTCCATCAGTGTGACGGGGAAGGTCGCCGAAGACAAAAGGTCTCCGGGCGGGGTCGAACTCCAGGTCCGGGACATCCAAATCCATCAGATCGCGCCCGAATACCCGATCTCACCCAAAGAACACGGATCGGCCTTTCTCATGGATCACCGGCATCTGTGGCTGCGTTCATCCAAACAGCACGCCATCCTGAAGATCCGTCATGAAATCATCCGGGCCAGCCGGGATTTCTTCGATTCACAGGGTTTCGTCCTGGTGGATGCACCCATCTTTACTCCCGCAGCCTGCGAGGGCACGACGACCCTGTTCGAGACCGATTATTTCGGCGAGAAGGCCTTCCTGACCCAGAGCGGCCAGCTCTATATGGAGGCCGCTGCCATGGCTGTGGGCAGGGCCTACTGCTTCGGTCCGACTTTCCGCGCGGAGAAATCCAAGACCCGGCGTCATCTCACCGAATTCTGGATGATCGAGCCGGAGGCGGCCTTCATGGACCTCGAAGGCGACATGGAACTGGCGGAAAACTATGTCGCCCATATCGTCCATCGCGTGCTCGACGAGCGGAAGGAGGAGTTGAAGGTCCTAGAACGGGACACGGCGCCGCTCGAAGCGGTCCAAACGCCGTTCCCCCGGATTTCCTATGACGAGGCCGTCCGGATCCTGCACGAAAAGGGGCTCCCCTTCGAATATGGGAACGATTTCGGCGCCCCGGACGAGACCGCAATCTCGGAGAATTACGACCGGCCGGTGATGGTGCACCGGTATCCGGCCGCGATCAAGGCCTTCTACATGAAAAAGGATCCCGCGGATCCCACGAAAGCCCTGTGCGTGGACATGCTCGCTCCCGAGGGCGTGGGCGAGATCATCGGCGGCGGCCAGAGGGAGGACGACTACGATACTCTTCTGGCGAGCATCGACAAACACGGCCTCCCCGTATCGGCGTTCGAATGGTACCTGGATCTGCGGAAATACGGTTCCGTGCCCCATGCCGGATTCGGCCTCGGCATCGAACGCACCGTGGGCTGGATCTGCGGCACGCCGCATGTCCGCGAGTGCATCCCCTTCCCCCGGATGATGCACCGGCTGACGCCGTAGTTTTGGGTAAAAGATCAATGTTAATAGGGTGATAAATGAGTATTTTACTCACTGATCATCAGATTGAGGAATTGATTCTCGAGGTTAAACTCTTACCCCCAGATTTTCGGAGCAAACTATATTTACGACCCAAGAGAAGTCATAAAGAAGGTGAGTTAGATATCTTGGGCGAAAACGGAAACGAGTTCCGTGTTATTTTACGGCAAAATATGATCAATAATTGGGATTTTTCAGTAATCGTAGAGTTTCGACCAGAGAAATCCAATCAGATCTTCAGACTACGTCGTTATAATGGTAAACATGCACATACGAACAAAATTGAGAAAACGACATTTTACAATTTCCACATTCATTTTGCGACAGAAAGGTATCAGCAATCCGGGTTTAAAGAGGATACTTATGCGGAAATGACGAATCGATATTCCGAATTGAGCGGAGCGTTCGATTGTCTTTTATTCGACTGTAGTTTTAAATTGCCTGATAATACTCAATCAGAATTATTTTAGGAGGTCAGAGATGAGTATTTCAGATGTTGAAAGAGATTTTAAGAGAAAAGTATGTAGTGAATTGAGTCTTTCCGAGGAGGGGCTAAATCGATATCGAGTGTTTACTCCTTTTATGTTTGAGGACGGGGATCATCTGTCAATTGTACTCAAGAATGAAAATTCGAAATGGATCCTCTCTGATGAGGGGCATACATTTATGCACTTAACATATGAAATTGAAGATAAAGATCTATATAAGGGAACAAGACAGAAAATCATTTCTAATTCACTCGCGATGTTTCAAGTTGAGGATAATAATGGAGAACTTATTGTTCCAATACAAAATGATAATTTTGGGGATTCGCTTTATAGTTTCATCCAAGTGCTGTTAAAAATATCAGATATTTCCTTCCTTTCGAGGGAAAGGATTCGCTCTACTTTTTTAGATGATTTTCATGAATTCATTGAAAAAACCATTCCAAGTAAAAGAAGGGTATTTGATTGGCACGATCCAGTATTTGACCCAGAAGGTAAATATTTGATTGATTGCAGAATCAATAATATGCCAAAGCCTTTATTCATTCACGGGGTAACCAACGACGATAAAACCAGGGATACAACGATAACTTTATTACAATTTGAAAAGTGGGGAAAGAAATTTCACTCTATCGCGATTTTTGAAGATCAAGAGCAAATAAACCGGAAAGTCTTGGCGCGTTTCAGTGATGTTTGTGAAAAACAATTTTCTAGTCTCAGTGCAAATCGGGATAGAATTGGTAAATATATTTTGGATTCAATAGAGTTATAATTGGTATGGTCCAAATCGCCGTCATCGGTGGGCGCGAGGTGTCCCGGGAAACCCTAGAAAAAGCCGAGACGGTCGGCCGCCTGATCGCGGAGCGGGATGCCGTCCTGATCTGCGGCGGTATGGGCGGCGTGATGGAGGCGGCCTGCCGCGGCGCCAGATCCGCAGGAGGCATGACCGTGGGCATCCTGCCGACCGCCTCCCGGCTGGATGCGAATCGCTTCGTGGATATCGTGATCCCGACGAACCTGGGCGTGGCCAGGAATGCGGTGATCATCCAGGCCGCGGATGCGGCGATTGCGGTGGGCGGCGGTTACGGCACGCTTTCCGAGATGGCTTTCGCGCTCCAGAAAGGGATCCCGCTGGTTTCGATCGACAGCTGGCCGGTCGATGACACGGTTCCCCGTATCCCGGATCCCGCCGAAGCGGTGGCGTGGGTTTGTAACCAGATCGGCAGTCCGAAAAAGAACATATTCCCGTAAGGCGTCACGAACACCCCGGAAATGATAGACTCAGCCCAATTGATTTTCAGACTATTCAAAAAACTTCGCCGCGGACCCCTTTTTTAAAAAAGAGAGGAAGACAGCAGTGTGAATCCGAAAACCACGCTGCGATGATTATTCGTCCAGACAAATCCGGCTTGCGTCTGTCCGGGCGGGTCGGCATGGGTTGGATCGGAATGGTTCCGGACACGGCGATTCCGGATGGATCGGGAGGCAACGTGTAGCGCATGCCGGATGAACACCGAAAAAAAGTATTCCTGGCGCTTTTTCTTTCCATTTTTTCGGCCATGCTCGGCATGGGCATCATCGCGCCTTTGATGCCGATCTATGCATCGGCACTGGGGGCGGGCGGCTTCAGTCTGGGGGTGGTGTTCGCCATGTTCGCCGTGTCGCGCACGCTTTTCATGCCGATGACGGGCCGGCTTTCAGACCGGTATGATCGCAAACTCTTCATCGCGACCGGGCTTTTGATCTATGCCCTGGCTTCGGTCGGATATATCTGGGCCGGTTCGGTGATCCAACTGATCTGGATCCGTTTGTTACATGGAATCGGATCGGCGATGGTCATCCCCATTGCGGCCGCCTATATCGGAGACATCTCTCCGGAAGGCCAGGAAGGCCGGATGATGGGCGGATTTCAGGTCGCGATGTTTACGGGCTTCGGATTTGGGCCCTTGATGGGAGGGGTACTCGGAGATGTTTTCGGGATACCTCCGGCATTTTGTCTGATGGGCGCTTTCAGCATTGTCGCATGGATTCTCGTGGTTTTCCTGCTGCCTGCGGACGGTCGCGGATTGCGCCATAAAAAGCAGAGGCAGAAAGCCACGCCGTTCCGGACGCTGTCACGGTCTGACTCTTTCAAAGGCCTCATGCTGTTCCGGTCCATCAATGCCGCGGCAAGGGGCGTTCTGATCGTTTTCTTGCCGGTGGTCGCGTATAATCTGGAATTCAGGTCCTCCGAAATCGGAATCCTGTTGTCTTTTAATCTGCTGGTCACCGCGGTCCTGCAACACTATTTCGGGAAAGTGGCCGACCGGAGTTACCGGCCCGGCCTGGTCGTGCTGGGCAATGCGATCACGGGCTTGTCGATATTCCTGATCCTTGTCGCACGGACCCGGTTCGATTTCTTTCTCGTGAGTCTGATCATGGGGGTGGGAGGAGGTATCGCCTTTCCGGCAGCAGGAGCGATGGCCACCGAACTCGGCCGGAAACACGGGATGGGCAACATCATGGGCTGGTTCAACACGGGCCAGAGCCTGGGACAGGTCGCCGGACCGGTCTTTGCCGGATGGATCATGGATCTTTTTGGAATTCCCTGCGTATTTATTTCGGTCGGGTTGATCAGCATTCTGGGGTGTGCAATATTCGGGATATGGCTTCATCGCGATACACATCGTATGAAAAAGAGATCGGGTGATGAACAAATCTTTTGAGGATCTTATCCGTGAATCCGAACAGCCCGTGCTTGTCGATTTTTGGGCCGAGTGGTGCGGAGCATGCCGCATGATGTATCCCGTCATCCGTCAGATCGCTGCGACCTATAAAGGAAGGCTCATCACCATTAAAATCAATGTAGACCGCAAACCGGTGATTGCAACGCAATATCAGATTGCGGGGATTCCCACGGTTATGCTGTTTCACAGGGGTAAGGTTATGATGCGTCTTTCAGGGGTCCGGTCTTTCGATGCGCTCAGGCGGGAACTGGAAAAGCATTTACCTCTTTCCTCGGTCTGAAAAAATTTGGATATTTTATAAAAAATCATTAAATTCGTCCCCATCGTTTTCTTGAAGGGAGCGAAGACCGGAAGGATGCAGGGGTAACTTCAGGCAGCAGTGGAAACACAATTCTGTTTCTTCATCGAAAACCGATATGCGATCGATGTCATCTGATGTCCATGATGCGGATGATAGGGGCAATCCGCGGACGGGCGCCAATCATCCGTTGAGCGCTCCATTTTCTTATCATCGCGGTGAGACAGGATGTTTGCTGCTGCACGGTTTTACCGGAACCCCCTGGGCGTTGAAAAATCTGGGAGAGACACTGGCGAATCATAATCTGACCGTCGAGGCGCCGCTCCTGTCCGGCCATGGAACCCTGCCGGAAGATATGGATCATGTCTCCTGGGAACGCTGGGTTTGTGAGGCGCATTTATCTCTCGAACGTCTCCAGAAGCGCTGCCAGAAGCTCTTTGTCATGGGCCTGTCGATGGGGGGCACCCTTGCCCTTTTCCTGGCCTCGGAGAAAAACGTGCATGGGGTCGTGACCCTGGCCACGCCGGTTAGGATGAGGCGTTTGGCATCACGCCTCGTCCCGGTGGCCAAGCCTTTCATCCGGTCCTGGAAGAAAAGGCGAGACCGGTCTGTTCGCTGGATTCCTGAAATGGGTTATGATTGTTATCCCCTTTCCGGGGCGGGGGAGTTCTTCAAGCTGATGCGCGAGACCCGGAAAAGACTGCCCGATGTCCGATGCCCCCTGTTGATCCTTCATGCGCGGGGAGACCGGACCGTACCCGTGAGGAATGCGGATTTGATATACCGGGAAATCGGATCCGAGAGCAAAAAAATCATGATCTTACCCGCTTCATCGCATACGATCACGCGGGGAGAAAACCAGAAAGATGTCGAGGATGCAATCCTGGCATTTGTCTGTAACGGGAGTAAAAGACGGGATGGTGGTGGGGGGTGTTAACGAAACATGGCCTTGATGCTGCCCCAGGTATGCCGGAAACCGGAACTGCCGGAAACCGAGGCGATCATAGAGTCGACGGAACGGTTTCCGTCCTGATTGACGAGAACAAGTCTGTAATAAAAATTGGCTTCACTGGATTTAAAAAAAGTATTATCGACATATGAATAATAACGCTTGGATGGTGAATGACCGAACGCTTTCTGGTCGCCGATTTTTATCCAGTTGTTCTGATCATTGCTGCGCTGGATTTCGAATCGGGCGAGATTCTGTTCATAGGCAGTCGCCCATTCCAAAAGTACCGATCCTTCCTGACGGGTGGCGTGGAATTCGCTGATCCGGCCGTCCGCCTGCAGAGATGCAACGAAAAACAGCAGAATCGGTAAGATTTTAAATGTGGAACGCATACTGAACGAAAATTTAAGCATTTTCTCTTAAATGTCAAGCGCTTTTTTAGTTTCGAACCTTTAACAGGAAGCGGTGAGACCTTGATGACGCGAAGAAACAAAAACAGGGCCAATCAGTCACTCGATCGTTATCTCCAGGAAATTGGCGAGGTGCCTTTATTAACGCCGGATCAAGAAATCGAGCTGGCCCGGCGGATTAAAAAGGGCGATCAGATTGCCCTTGAGAAATTAACCAAGGCCAATCTGCGATTTGTCGTCAGTGTCGCCAAACAATATCAGAATCAGGGATTAACGCTCGGTGATCTCATCAACGAAGGCAATCTCGGTTTGATCAAAGCCGCAAAACGATTTGACGAAACCCGCGGGTTCAAGTTCATCTCCTATGCCGTCTGGTGGATCAGGCAATCCATCCTCCAGGCGCTCGCGGAGCAATCTCGGGTGGTCCGTCTGCCGCTCAACCGGGTCGGCGCCCTCAATAAAATCGGCAAGGCTTTCAGCAATCTCGAACAGGAATTCGAGCGGGAGCCCAGTGCAAACGAGATCGCAAAAGAACTCGAGATGACGCCGTTTGAAGTGTCCGACACGCTGAAAATATCCGGGAAACATCTCTCACTCGACGCGCCTTTCAATCAGGGAGATGATAACCGGCTTCTCGACGTGATCCAGGATGATCAACAGGCTCCTCCGGATGACATGTTGTTGGATGAATCCCTTCGCATAGAAGTCAAGCGGGCGCTCAAGACCCTGTCTGACCGGGAAGCGGAGGTGATCCGTCTTTATTTCGGCCTCGAAAGAGAACATCCCCTGACTCTGGAAGAAATCGGAGAACGATTTTGTCTGACACGCGAACGGGTCCGTCAGATTAAGGAAAAAGCGATTCGGCGCCTTCGGCATACTTCCCGCAGCAAGATGCTGAGGAATTATCTCGGATAGAGAAATTCACGTCTTGAGTTCAGAATTTTCTTGACTCGGAATATTTTTTTTAATATCTTTAAAAAAATTTTAACTCACAAAAGAGACCAGAGAGCTCGTATCTTTCGGCATCCGCAGGGGAGAGAGGATGATCAAGGAGAGGTTTCGTGTCATGTATCTGCCCAAAAACGGAGCAGATATCAAACATTTTTCTTTCGACGGCAAACGGTTTTTCATCTCTTCAGCCATTCTTGTGTTATCCCTCTTCTTTATCGCCACTTTCACGATCGGAACATTTACACGCGTATTTCAGAATTATCGTATCATTTCACTGACCAATGACCGGGCGAAATTGCGGCAGGAACTCCTGGCGATCAAGAGTATGGTTGCCGGCCTGAACGACCGTCTGGCCCAGCTCGAATCCACAGGCGATGAATTGCGCAATGTCGCGGCCTTACAGCCTATCGACAAGGATATCCGAGAGGTCGGTATCGGAGGTGGTTCATTCGAGTTCGGCTATTATCCCGATGAAATCAGCCGGACGGCCGGTGAAATCAAACTCGATCTGGACAAGATCGAACGCGCGGTCAATCTAGAAAAAAGCAGTTTGCGGGAAATAACCGCCGCACTGCAAGAACAACAGGATTTATGGAGCCGTTTTCCGTCGATCCGGCCGATTGTGGGTGGAGTAATCCGCGATCCGTTCGGGTTCCGCGTCCATCCTTTGACCGGAAAAGTGCAGGAGCATCGCGGAGTCGATATCCCCAGCCGTGAAGGGACCCGCGTGCTGGCCACGGCCGATGGCGTGGTCAAAATCGCGAAATCCAACTACAGGACGAATAAAAGCTATGGTCAGTATATCGTGATCGATCACGGTTACGAATATGAAACCCTCTATGCCCATCTTTCGAAGATTTATGTCCGTCCGGGTGAAAAGGTCAGGCGCTGGCAGGCGATCGGCGAGGTGGGGCAGACAGGAGCCACAACCGGTCCGCATCTGCATTATGAAGTTGCATATAACGGCCGGGTGCTCGATCCCGAGTTGTTTATCGTGAATTGATGGTCCCCTTTAAATAAGCGTTTCAATGGAAAAAGCCCCTTTCGACGAAGGGGCTTTTTCCATTGAGAGGGTTTTGTCCGGTTTGCATCATCCTTGAAACGGGGATGCCATGCTGACTGATTTCATGAATCCATGATTTTCTTGAGGAATAAATATAATCCTGCAGGAGTCATTCCGTTATAATGCAGGTTGTAAAAGTTTTGTACTTCATCCATGCCGAGGCAAATCCGTAAAGGGCTCCGCGTGATACGGCAAAGATACGGACCGAGTGTGGTGGGGCGAAGACTCAGATCGATCAGCACGTCGAAGCGGGTATATGCGATGCGATTCAATGAAGGGTTTTTCCGGTATCCGAAAAGCGAAAGCCGGTCCATCTCCAGAAAAAGCGTCCCGATATCGCCGGACGGTTTCCATGACGAACAGTCTCTTCCGGGGAAAAGCGCGAGGATGTCTTGATCCGGAAATAACCGGGGTATTTTCCCGTCATCTGGACCCCCCGCATTATCTGCGGGAAACACGATGAGAATGCGTTTTGCCGTTCTGATGGTTTCTTTGAAGGGAAGGATCGGATCCCTGAAGAACGGATGCATACCGTATCGAATCCACGCAACTTCCATTTTCTCAAGCAATGTCATTTAAACCTCATTTGAAGGACATGAAAATATAAACAAAACGATCGCGGGAATCAAACAAAACTGTAAAAAGGAAGCTGGGAGAAAATTCAACCTAAAAATGAACAAGCTATTCTTTCCGGACGGTTTTGATTTTGACGAACCGCTCTCCGTGCCGGGGGATGTCAGTCCGATCGACATCCGCATTCCCGTTCCCGGGGCCGAAGAGACGGCCGATAACGATCCCGAATCCGGGAATGAGGGCGGAGAGATTCCCGGTATGCACATCGGTCCGGTTATCCTTTTCCCGCAAACCGCGCAGGTGAAAAACCGGTTGCTTCTGACTGTTCGGGGTGTTAAATTTTTAACAACACTTGTAACCAGTTCCAATACGGCAGAGGAGAAAACCATGAAACCGGTTCTTATGATCGTTGTCACCTTCGTATTGTACGCATCCGGATTGTCCGCCCAGGTCCTGTCACCGTTCGTGACGGTTTCTTCCGATTCCGGGATGCAGGGCTGGATACAGGTCGCCTACAACACGACCGACGACGAATATTTCGTGGTCTGGGAAGATTACCGGAACGATCCCCGATGTGACATATATGGCCGCCGGGTACAGGCGGACGGCACGCCCATCGGAGAGAGTTTCGCGATCTGTGATTTGCCGGGTTCCCAGAAATACTGGCCGCATCTGGATTTCGACCCGTTCAACAACCGCTACCTCGTGGTTTTCGAAGACAGCCGGAACGGCAACAACGATGTATACGGCTGCCTCCTCAACGCGGACGGCACCAAGGTATGGACCGATTCTTCCGAAACAGACACCTGTTTCGCGATCTCGAAGCATCCTTCCTCCTCCGTCTATGCGCCGACTGTCTCTTTCCTCCCCGGCCAGGGCCGTTATCTCGTGGTCTGGGCCGATTTGCGAAACGGGCAGTACAGGGACGTATACGGTCAAATCGTGGATGCCGGAGGCCGGCTTCTGCCTCCGTCCGATGCGGCCCATCCGGACGTGAATTTTGCCGTCGCATCGGATGGAGAAACCAGCCAGAACGTGCCCTTCGTTTCCACCCATCCGGACCTGAACGAATGGCTGGTCGTTTTCGGGAATGGTCTCGGGATCCAGTCCCGGATCTCCGCACAGCGGGTAGATCCGGACGGCCGGCTCTTGATGCAGGACGGTTCTCCGGGTTCCGAATGGATTTCCATATCGGACATCGCCAACCTGCATCATGATTGGACACAGCCGCGTGCGCAGTTCAATTCCGAACCGTTCTACGGCGAGTTGAGAAAATCTGCCGTTAACGGAGGATCGATCGAATGTCTGATCGCCTGGAACACGAAGGCGGTTTCGGAGCAGTTGGACGTTCACGGCCAGCGTCTCGCATACATTCCGGATTCAGATGCGGTCCGGATGGGATTCCGGGAGGGGACGGCGGAAGACGGACGTTTCTATGCCCTGTTCGCGGATATGGATGGGGGCTTCAGCGCGGATACGCGCTCCAATTTCGTCATATCCGATGCGCCGGGCGCCCAGAATGCCTGTGACCTCGCCTACAGTGTGCTGGATGACGAATGGTTCGTGGCCTGGGGAGACAGACGCCGCGATACGGGGTGGACCGGACGGATTTCGGACCTCTACGGCCAGCGGATCGCCCGACAGGAAGACGGGCGTATTCTGCTGCTGAACGGGGACCGTACCGCCGAGGTGTCTTCTTCGTAAAACATCCCGATCGCCGTGAGCGACGCCTTCGAGGGTTCGTTGCATATTCTCGGGATTGCCCACAGCGTGAGGCGGAATGAATTTTTCACGGCCTACACCTATATGGATTGGTCCGATACCACCGCGACGTTTGATGTGCAGGGAGCACGGATCGCGGGATCGATTCCGAGCGCGGTCGCGGAGTCCGTGAGACCGCCCAGGGATTTTACGCTATTCCAGAACCATCCCAATCCGTTTAATCCGGAAACCGAAATCCGATACCGGATGTCCCGTCAGGAGCGGATCCGGATCTCCGTGCATGATCTGCGCGGACGTCTCGTCAAGATCCTGGTTGATCAGGTTCAGGCGCCGGGCATCCACACCGTATCCTGGAACGGAACAGACCGGTCCGGACGGGATGTTTCCACGGGAATTTATTTTTACAGTATCCGCTCCGGCGGGCAGGTTCTCACCCGGAAAATGACGCTGGCGAGATAATCGAAATGAAATGAGGGAGGGGGATGTCGGCTCCCCGTGAGGCGGCATCCCCATTCCGCGCAACAGGGTCCGATCCGGATCCGTGTCGACATCCGTTTTTTATTGCATCTCTTGTCCTTTCTTCATTATATTACAAGCTGATTTTGAAATATATTTCATATTTTGAGGAGGAAACAGATGAATATGATTCCCGGTTTGTTCTGGGTGGTGCCGGCCGCGTCGGTCCTCGCCCTGACCTTCGCCTGGCTTTTTTTCAGGCAGATGATGAGGCAAAGCGAAGGCACGGAGACCATGGTGAGAATCGCCGAACACGTCCGTAGGGGCGCCATGGCCTATCTCAGGCAGCAATACAAGGTGGTCACCATCGTCTTCGCCGTACTCTGCGCGCTATTCGCCCTCATGGCCTATTTCGGATTCCAGAACGGTTTTGTCTGGTTCGCCTTTTTGACCGGCGGGTTCTTTTCGGGTCTGGCCGGATTTTTCGGCATGAAGACCGCCACCTACGCCAGCGCACGGACGGCCAACGCCGCCCGGCAGTCGCTCAACAGCGGCCTTCAGGTGGCCTTTCGTAGCGGCGCGGTAATGGGGCTGGTCGTGGTCGGCCTGGCGCTGCTCGACATTTCCCTCTGGTTTATCGCGCTGAATCTGCTGATCGATGATCCGGATCCCATGCATAAGATGATGATTATCACGACCACCATGCTGACCTTCGGCATGGGCGCCTCGACGCAGGCCCTGTTCGCCCGTGTGGGCGGGGGTATCTACACGAAGGCCGCCGATGTCGGCGCCGACTTGGTCGGCAAGGTCGAGGCGGGTATTCCCGAAGACGATCCCCGGAATCCGGCGACCATCGCCGACAACGTGGGCGACAACGTGGGTGATGTGGCCGGCATGGGCGCCGATCTCTATGAATCCTACGCCGGATCCATTCTCGCCACGGCGGCTCTGGGCGCCGCCGCTTTCATGAACGACGCCGTGCTTCAGCTCAAAGCCGTCATCGCCCCGATGCTGATCGGAGCGGTCGGCACGGTGCTGTCCATCCTCGGCATTTATCTGGTCCGCACCCGGGAAGACGCCACGCAGAAACAGCTCCTGGGCGCACTCGGACGCGGCGTGAATATCAGTTCCTTGCTGATCGTGGTGTTTTCATTTATCATCCTCAGGGCCCTGGCGATTCCGAATGCCACGGGTGTTCTCATCGCGATGGTCGTCGGCCTGCTGGTCGGCATCGCCATCGGAAAGACGACGGAATATTTTACCTCGCATTCCTACAGGCCGACCCAGCGCATCGCAAACGCCACATCGACCGGTCCGGCCACCGTGATCATCGCCGGATTGGGTACGGGCATGCTGTCCACGGCTTTCCCGGTCCTGTTTGTCGTCGTCGGGATCATCCTCGCCTACCTGTCGGCCGCCGGATGGGATTTCGCCAACATGAACATGGGGCTGTACGGCATCGGCATGGCGGCGGTCGGCATGCTTTCGACCCTGGGCATCACCCTGGCGACGGATGCGTATGGACCCATCGCAGACAACGCGGGCGGCAATGCCGAGATGAGCGGACTGGGGAAGGAAGTGCGATCCCGGACGGATGCATTGGACGCACTCGGCAATACGACGGCCGCGACGGGCAAGGGCTTCGCCATCGGTTCCGCGGCCCTGACGGCGCTTGCGCTTCTGGCGTCCTACATCGAAGAATTGAAGATCGGCCTCTACCGCATCGGACAGCAGACGCTCGAATTCGCAGACGGCGACACGGTGTCTCTCGCCGAGGCTTCCCTGACCGACTTCATGAATTATTACGGCGTGCATTTGATGAATCCCAAGGTCCTGGCCGGGGTTTTCATCGGCTCGATGATGGCGTTCGTGTTCTGCGGACTCACGATGCAGGCGGTGGGACGCGCCGCGGCCAGCATGGTCGATGAGGTGCGGCGGCAGTTCCGCGAGATCAAAGGCATACTCGAGGGCAAGGCCGAGCCGGATTACGCCCGATGCGTCGCCATCTCCACGAAGGGCGCCCAGAAGGAGATGATGCTGCCGTCGCTTCTGGCCATCATCGCCCCGATTCTCATGGGCGTAGTGTTCGGTGTGGCCGGCGTGATCGGTCTTCTCGTCGGGGGGCTGGGTGCGGGATTCGTGCTCGCCGTTTTCATGGCCAATTCAGGCGGCGCCTGGGACAACGCCAAGAAATATATCGAAGAAGGCAATCTCGGCGGAAAAGGCTCTGATGCGCACAAGGCCGCGGTAATCGGCGATACGGTGGGCGATCCGTTCAAGGATACTTCCGGTCCGTCGCTCAACATCCTCATCAAGCTGATGAGTATGGTCTCGATCGTGATGGCCGGTCTCACGGCGGCGTTCTCGTTGTTGTAGGATGTTCTTCTGATCCGGAAGATCGATGAAGACGGGGGGGCTGCATCCAAAGTCCAATGCGGGTATTTTAAGGGACTTTTGATGCGGTTCCCGTCCTCTGACGAAGTGATTGCATCGGTTGCAGATCTTTTTCCTGTTCGGGACGAGTTGCGATCCGGCCATTCTCGCCGGACAATGCTTCAGCCGGGCTTATTGCTTGACTTGGTTTCCTGAAAAGATTATATTGAAAAGAAAAAAAACGTTTTCCCCCTGTTTTCAGGATTCGCGGGGGGTTTTTTGCTGTAATGGAAAAAGACATTCATGATCCTTTCCAGGCTTTCCATTCACGGATTCAAATCCTTCGCCAGGAAGACCGAACTCCGGTTTGACGGCGGCATCACGGCCGTGGTCGGTCCGAACGGCTGCGGCAAGACCAATATCGTGGATGCGATCCGCTGGGGTCTGGGCGAACAGCGACCCTCCGTACTCCGTGCCGACCGCATGGAAAACATCATCTTCGGCGGCACCCAGTCGGCCCGCCCGCTCGGCATGGCCGAGGTGTCGATCGTCTTCGACAATTCCCGGCACATCCTGCCCATCGATTACAACGAAGTGGTGGTGACCCGGCGGCTCTACCGGTCCGGTGAGAGCGAATACCTGCTCAACAAGACACCCGTACGACTGAAAGACATCACGGATCTGTTCATGGATACCGGCATCGGGGCCGACGCCTACTCGGTCATCGAACTCAAGATGGTCGAAGACATCCTGAGCGACAAGGCCGAAGACCGGCGCAAACTGCTCGAGGAAGCCGCGGGTGTGACCAAATACAAACACCGGCTCAAGGCCGCCGTCCGCAAACTGGACGCCACGCAGAATGACCTGGTGAGGGTCAACGATATCATCCAGGAGGTGGAACGCAACGTCCGTTCGCTGAAGCGTCAGGTTCAGAAGGCCCGGCGCTATCAGGAGTTGCGCGAGGAAATCAGGGAGCTGGATATCCGCCGGAGCGGGTCAATCTACCGGCGACTCCAGGATCGGATCAAGCCGCTCCGGGACGAGATTCAGGGACTTATTCAGCGCAAGGACGGCCGGACCACCGAGATTACCACGGAAGAGGCCGGCCTCGAATCGATCCGGCTCAAGCTGGCTGAAGAGGAAAAATCCCTCTCCCGGGCTCAGGAAGCACTCGGCGCGGTCACCGAGCGCCTCCATCACCGTGAAGGCGACATCCGCGTCGGACACGAACGCATTTCCTCCCTCCAAAACCGGATCGAGCGCAATACCCGGGAGGTCGAAGAACTCCGGCAGAGGCTGTCCGACCAGAAAACCCATCTGGAGGTGGCCCGGCGCGACCGGGAGGCGCTTCAGGTCCGCGTCACCAGCACCGGCCGGATTTTTCAGAATAAAAAGAAAGAACTTGAGGTCTTTCTGCAGGGACTCAATCTCCGGCGTCTCGATCTCAACGAGAAGAAACGGGAAATCATCGATTGTCTCGAAGCCATCAACCGTCTCGGCGGGGAAGAATCCCAATTCCGGGCACGGGTCGACAACAACCGCGGCAGACTCGAGCGTCTCGAGGAAGAAGACGGAATCTTCCAACAAGACCTCTCCCGCGTGGAAACTCTCCGGAAGGAATCCGAGGAACGGTGCCGTGAATTGTCATCCGCGGTTCTCGATCTCAAGACGCGCCGCGGGAATCTGTCCGGTGAAGACCAGCGACAGCAACGGACCATCGAATCCATCAAAGAGCGGATTTACCGCGATCAGAGCGAGCTCGATCTGATGGAAGGGCGCATGGCCTTCCTGACCCATATCCTTGAGAATCTCGAGGGCATGACCGACGGCGCCAAGAAGCTGATCAGGGACCGTGTGCCCGGGCTCGTCGGTATCCTGGCCGATCTGATACAGGCCGATCCGAAATACCGGCTCGCGATCGAGGCCGGGCTGGGAGAGGCGGCGAGGTATCTTTTGGTCGAAAACGTCTCCCAGGCATTGGACGCCCTGGATCATCTGAAGCAGCACGGAGGCGGAAACGTGACCCTGGTCGCGCTGGACCGTGCGGCCGTCCGGAAGACGGATTCCCGTCATCCCGTCCTGCCCGCCGGAATCCGCGCAGAGGGTTGGGCGGATGAATTCGTGACGTGTGATCGCAACATTCAACCGGCGGTCCATTATCTCCTCGGAGACCTATTGATCGTACCGGACCGTGAGGCGGCCGGTCAGGCGATCGCGTCTTCGGATTCGGGGGTCAGGGCGGCGACCCTCGAGGGAGAGCTGCTCACAGGCTGGGGGGCCGTCCAGGCCGTGGAATCCGCAGCCCGAGAAGACGGGATCGTGGGACGCCGTCAGCGTATCGAGGAGATCCGCGCGCAGATCACGAAAATCCGGCAGACTCTCACGGAGAGCGAAACGGCCCTTCACGAGGCCGAAGCGCGCAGGGAAGCACTGCAGAAAGAGGGAGACGCGCTCGAGAAAGCGTCCAACCAGGCGGAAGAACGGTTCCGGGAAGCGGAGACACGGCTGAGCCGGATCCGATTCGAGGCCGAACGGGCGGAAGAGGGGTTGAAACGCAACGCCCGGGAGCGCGACCGGCTGCTTCAGGAGATCGAGGCGGGCAGGGAGGGACTCGAGAACCTGCGTCCCAAGATGGAGGCCCTGGTCGAGAAACGGGAGACGATCGAATCGCTGACCCATCAGATTCAGGCCGAGGTCGAACGCCTTGAAGATGAAGAACGCGTGATGGAAGAAGAGGTGCATAAACAGAATCTCGCGGTGGTGCGTTTCAACGGGGAGGCGAAGAATCTGGATTATGACCTCGACCGTTCCGAACGCCTGATCGCGGAAATCGAGCAAACCATCCGGAACCGCATGGAAGAGATTTCGGAGTCGGAACAGGAGATCGCGACTCAGAAGGAGGAAGTGACCCGGAACGAGTCCGTCCTGATCGAAGAAATCAAAGAAAAGGAAACCCGCGAGACCGCGCGCGCCGAGCGGGAAACCGCCTATCATGCGCTCCGGGCGGAGCTTCAGGAGAAAGAGAAGGAAATCCGCCATGTCCGGCGCGACCGGGAAGAGGCGTCCGAGCGAATCCATGCCATCGAAATGGAAATTTCCGAGTTCGAACATCAGGCGCGCCTTCTCGTCGAGCGGATCAGGGAGAGTTACGAGACCGATCTGACCGCGGCCGTATCCGATCCTTCCCTCGATACGGAAGAGGTGGAATCCATGCTCGCCGATTTGAGGGAAAAGGTCCGGAGTCTCGGTCCGGTCAACCTCGTGGCGCTCAAGGAGTATGACCAGGAGCAGGAGCGACTCGATTTCCTCCTCAAACAGCGGGACGATTTATTGAACGCAGAACAGACCCTGCATGAAACCATCAAGAAGATCAACCACACGGCCCGCACCCGGTTCAGCGAGGTATTTACCGAGGTCTGCCGGAATTTTCAAGTCATGTTCGAACGGTTTTTTCAGGGCGGCGAGGCCGATCTCCGGCTGACCGAAGGAGAGGATCCGCTCGATGCGCCCGTGGAGATCATGGCCAGGCCCGCAGGCAAACAGCTTCGCGACATCGCGCTCCTTTCCGGCGGAGAAAAGGCTTTGACCGCCATTTCCCTGCTGTTCGCGTTGTATATGGTGAAACCCAGTCCTTTCTGCATCCTCGACGAGGTGGACGCGCCGCTCGACGACGCCAATGTCGAGCGGTTTACGCGCGTGCTCGCCGAATACGCCCAAAAGACCCAGTTTGTCCTGGTCAGTCACAACAAGATGACCATGAAGGCCGCCGAGGCCCTGTACGGCGTCACCATGGAAGAGGAAGGCATATCCAGGATGGTTTCCGTCAAATTTGAGGAGTGATCATGTGTTTGCGAACCGGTTTTCTCGGCCGGGCCCTTTGTGCGGGATTATTCCTTTTCCCCGTCCTTCTCGCAGGCCGGGGCATGCGGGGTGGAGACATCGCCTTCGACATGGATGTCGCCCGGTTCCGTGCAGGTGAGGGGTGGACGTACCTTGAAATTTATTTTTCCGTCCCCAGAAACGCCGTCACGCATATCCCGGCGGATTCAGGATTTCTGGCCCGTCTGGAGACGGAGATCCGCATCATGAGACGCGATTCCGTCCTGATGCACAAACAGGACATCCTCGTCGATCCCGTCGACGATTTGAGCGAACTCGATGCCGTTTCGGACCTTTATAACGTGTTTCCTTTTTATCTCAAGCCCGGCGAATACGACATTCGTTTTCATGTGACCGATGTGAATTCCGGGAAGAGCGGCTGGATCGAAAGGCCGGCGGCCGTGGCCGGATTTCAGGATGACGCCCTGCGTCTCAGCGACATCCAGCTGGCCACGCAGATCCGGCCCGACACGACCCGGAACATTTATTACAAAAATGGATACGCCGTGATTCCGAATGCCGGCGCCCTGTACGGGCTCGAACTCCCGGTGCTCTATTATTATGCCGAGATATACGGCCTCTCTCCGCTTGTGCCGGAGGGGGATTCCACATATTCCGTTTCGGCGTTCGTCCAGGATTTGAACGGGAATGTGGTGAAGGCCGAACCGATCAGGAAGAAAAACCGCATGGGCACATCCCTGGTCGAGGTCGGCAGGATCCATGTGGCCGGGCTGACTTCCGGCGCGTACAGGCTGTCACTGAACGTGGAAGACGGCGGTGCTTCCACGGTCGTTTCTTCAGACAAGCCGTTCGCCGTATACCGCCGCGCCGATTATCTTTCGCGGGAGGATGCCCCGGGCCCGGCCGTGACTTCCCTGGCGAGCGAATTCGACGGCATGGCGGAGGAAGATCTCGATGCGCATTTTGCCTATTGCGATTATATCGCCACGCAGCGTGAGAAGAGGGACTACAAGAGGCTGGACGAGAATGGCAAACGTGATTTCCTGAAGAAATTCTGGGCGAACCGGGATGAAAATTCAATGACGGTGGAGAACGAAACCAAGCTTGCCTATTTTGCCCGGATCAACCAGAGCAATCAGCGCTTCGGGAGCATCACACGGGAAGGATGGAAAACCGACCCCGGCCGGATATTCATCCTCCATGGCGAGCCCGAAGAAATCGAACGGTTCTCCGGAGACATGGGCCGCCGGTACTATGAAATATGGCATTACTACCGGCTCGAAGGCAATGTCATTTTCGTGTTTGTCGACATCCAGGGTTATGGCAGGTTGCAACTCGTTCATTCCACCCATTCCAGGGAGACACGCGATTTTGAGTGGCGGCGCTGGATATATTAGCCGGTCTTTTCCGGAGGCCGGGTGTTTATGCATCCGGCCGGTGAAAAGTCTTGACTTGTCATTTGTAATTCCTTATATTTTATGGCTTGTTTTTTGACGATGAGGAGTGAGACTTCGTGAAAACCGTAGTTCCCAAAGCAGATCCGGCACAACGCAAATGGTACATTATCGATGCGGACGGTGAGGTGCTCGGCAGGCTGGCGTCACAGGTCGCCATGGTCCTCCGCGGAAAGCACAAGCCGGAATTTACCCCCCATCTGGACATGGGCGATCATGTGGTCGTCGTGAACGCCGAGAAAATCCGGGTGACGGGCCAGAAACTGGAACAAAAAAAATACACGCGGTATTCCGGATATCCGGGCGGATTGCGGATCCGTTCTCTGTTTCAGCTGTTTCAGGATCATCCCGACCGGGTGATCAAAAAAGCGGTCAGGGGGATGCTGCCTAAAAACCGGCTCGGCCGGCAGATGATCCGGAAATTACGCATTTATACCGGCCCGGATCATCCGCATACGGCGCAGATGCCCGTCGTGCTGCCCGAAAACATGAGGAGAACATGAAAGGAACATCCTATTACGCCACAGGAAGGCGTAAAGAATCCGTCGCCCGGGTGTGGCTCGTGCCGGGAACGGGGAAATTTGTCGTGAATAAGCATGAATTGCTCGACTATTTCCGGCGTCCCACGCTCGAAATGATCATCAAACAACCCTTCGCCGTGACCCAGACCGAAGGGCAATATGATGTCAGGGCGACGGTGAAGGGCGGCGGACTGACGGGTCAGGCCGGCGCCATGCTGCTGGGAATTTCCCGGGCCCTGAAAGAGGCCAACGAGGAATTGAAGAAACCGTTGCGCGATGCCGGATTTCTCACGCGGGATCCCCGGGAGAAAGAGCGGAAAAAGTACGGTCAGCCGGGAGCCCGGAAGCGCTTCCAGTTCTCAAAACGGTAGATTTTGTCTGTTAAAAACACACATTCCCTGATTTTTCAAACGGGTGCCGGGAGTCTCGGAAATCGGGATTCCCGGTTTTTTGAAGAGACGAGGGGAATGGAGGAAGAAACCCAAAGGAGGCATTCATGCCTGAAATCACGCTTCAACAACTTCTGATGTCGGGTGCGCATTTCGGCCACCTGACCCGCCGCTGGAATCCCAAGATGAAACCTTACATCTTCATGGAACGCAGCGGCATCTACATCATCGACCTCAACAAGACCCTCAACATGATGCTCGAGGCCTGCAAGGCCATCACGGAAATCGTCCGGAACGGCGACAAAGTACTCATGCTCGGCACCAAGAAGCAGGCGAAGGACATCGTCAAGGTCGAAGCCGAGCGCTGCGGTATGCCTTACGTGACAGAGCGGTGGCTCGGCGGCATGCTGACCAATTTTGCCACCATCCGGAAGAGCATCAAACATCTCAAGAATCTCGAAAAGATGGCAACAGACGGGACGTATGACAACATCACCAAGAAAGAGATTCTTCAGATCGAGCGGCAGAAGGAGAAACTCGAGAAGAGCCTGGGCGGCATCAAGGAAATGCAGAAACTGCCCGGCTGTCTTTTCGTGGTGGATACGAAGAAAGAGATGATCGCCGTGGCCGAGGCCAAGAAACTCGGCATCCCGGTATTCGGGATGGTCGACACAAACAGCGATCCCGATCCGATCGATTATCCGATTCCGGCGAATGACGACGCATTCAAATCGATCAGTTTAATCGTCCACACGATCGCCGATGCCATCATCGAAGGCAGGAGCAAGGAAACGGAGATGACCGAAGAAGCGGCCAAAGTCGAATCCGAAACGGCCGTGCCAAATTCCGAAGCCTGAAAGGTTTTCGGTTCCGGAATCCCGTCCCCGGGATGGGTTATTCATAGAATCGAAGGAGTATTTGATGAATATCAGTGCAGCGGATGTGAAAAAACTGCGCGACCTGACCGGCGCCGGCATGATGACGTGCAAGGAGGCGTTAACCGAGGCCGGCGGCGACCTGGAAAAGGCGATCGAAAACCTGCGGAAGGCGGGTGCGGCCAAGGCGGCCAAGCGCGCGGAACGCGAAGCCAATGAGGGCAAAATCGCGATCCTCGTTTCGGATTCGAGCGTGCTGATCTGGGAAGTGAATTCGGAGACGGATTTCGTCTCACGGAATGAGGATTTTCTCGACTACTGCAAGGCGCTGGGTCCCATCCTCCTCCAGGAGAAGCCCGGAGATATCGACGAGGCCCTGGCCCTGGAGGTCGACGCATTCGGCGGCCGGAGCGTTTCCGAGAAACAGACGGAGCTGATCGGAAAAATCGGCGAAAATATCTCATTCAGCCGGTTCGCCATCCTCCCCGTCGCGGTGAATGAGAAGGCGTTCTCCTATATCCATGGGAACGGAAAAATCGGCGTGGCCGTGATCCTGACCGGCGACGGCGCGGCGCTCGCGACCGATGCCGCGGCCGAACTGGGAAAGGACCTCGCCATGCAGATCGCCGCTTTCAATCCCGTCGCGATCAAACGGGACGACGTGCCTTCCGACATCGTCGCGAAAGAGAAAGAAATCTATGCCGATCAGGTACGCGCCTCGGGTAAGCCGGAGAACATCATCGAGAAAATCGTCACCGGAAAACTGGACAAATTTTTCGAGGAGACGGTCCTTCTCGAACAGGCTTTTGTGAAAGACACCGGAAAGACCGTCGACGGGTATGTCCGGGAAATGGCCGCGAAGGCCGGATCCGCACTCGGGGTTAAACAGTTTATCCGTTACCAGATCGGACAGTGATTCATCACGGAGACTTCCATGTCCCCCGCCTACAAACGGATTCTTCTCAAACTCAGCGGCGAGGCGCTTCGGAGCGAGACGCTCGACATCGATCCCGCCGTGGTGAGGCAGGTCGCCTCGGAAATCAAGTCTGTCCGGGATGACGGGGTCGAGATCGGGATCGTCATCGGAGGCGGGAATATATTCCGCGGTTTTTCCGCGAGTGCACGCGGCATGGACCGGGTCACGGCGGATCACATGGGCATGCTCGCCACGGTCATTAATTCACTGGCCCTCCAGGATTTCCTCGAGCGGGAAGGCGTACAGACGCGCGTGATGTCCGCCGTCAGACTGGATGCGATGGCCGAACCATTCATCCGGCGGCGCGCCATCCGTCACCTCGAAAAGGGACGTGTCGTCATTTTCGCGGCCGGTACGGGCAATCCCTATTTCACCACGGATTCCGCCGCGGCCCTGCGCGCCATCGAAATCAGCGCCAGCGCCGTGCTCAAGGCCACCAAGGTCGACGGGGTGTACGATTCCGATCCGGTTGAAAATAAAGATGCCGCCAAATATCAATCCATCACCTATGCCGAAGTGCTTCAAAAGCAACTGAAAGTCATGGACGCCACGGCCGTGACCCTCTGCCGGGAGAATCGGCTTCCCATCATCGTTTTCAGGCTGCTGGATCGGGGCAACCTGAAACGGGTGGTATTCGGAGAAAAACTGGGGACCATCGTGCAAGGAGATTCTCATGGTTGACGCTGCCCTCAAAGACGCCAGAGAGCGGATGGAGAAAACCGTAAAAAACACCCAGGTCGAACTGGGCCGGATCCGAACCGGCCGGGCCAGCCTGTCTTTGCTCGATACGGTGCGCGTGGATTATTACGGTACCCTGTCGCCTCTGAATCAGGTGGCCAATCTGAGCATTCCCGAGCCCCGGCTGATTAATATCCAGCCCTGGGACCGGAGCCTCCTGCCGGCCATCGAAAAGGCGATTATGCAGGCCGATATCGGTATCACGCCGCAGAATGACGGCAATTTTATCCGGCTGCCGATTCCGCAGCTGACCGAGGAGCGCCGCAGGGAACTGGTGAAACTGATTCATCAGATGGCCGAGGACGGCAAGGTGGCCGTCCGCAACATCCGGCGCGACGTGATCGAGAGCCTGAGGAAGGCGCAGAAGGCGTCGCAGATCTCGGAGGATGAGGAGTACAACGCCGGTATCGACGTCCAGGAAATGACGGATGAATTCGTGGGCAAGGTGGATGAGGTGGTGAAGTTGAAAGAAATAGAGATTATGGAGGTTTAGCGGCCATCCTCATCAAACGGATTGCCTGAGCATCCATTCATTCAGAACCCCGGGAGCGATACGGCTTCCGGGGTTCTTTATTGGAACGACAGGATCCGGGTCAAGCGGATCGGAAGCGATGGGTCATCGGACATGACTCAATGGGTTTTCTTCGTGGTTTTCGCGGGCAGTCCCGGATTGGAATGGCGGGGGCATTATGAAGTTATGTTCTGGTACAAAAGAAAAGAGGTGGGATAAAATCCCACCCTACTTTTCCGTGTATTCCGGGGACAATCCCACACCTTTCCATTTGTCATGCCCGAGATCTTCTGCCGGGTATCTTAGGCGCGGGTGGTCGGGGAATCGCAGGTTCTTTTTCGCACCTTTTTTCAAAAAAAAGGTGCGAAAAAAACTGCGGCTGACGAAAAATCTCCTGAAAAGGTCTCCGTGTTCCCTGAAGGAATGGAATGCTTCCGCCCTGTCCATTGATTATCCGGATGCGTGAGGCGGCATCACAGGGCCATTCCTTCCCGGAACCGCAGCGAGCGGCGCCGGCCGTGAACGCTCCGCCCTTTTCCGGGCGGAGATTTTTCGAAGGCCGCCGGGGAAAACGGGAATTGTTTGCATTATCAATACTATAATATCTGATATAGCTGGTTCCAATAGTAGAAACATCAACTCTGGAAGTATATATAATATGAGGAGGACATGAATTTGTAGTATCTGTACAATAAAGGGTTTGTTTACAGCCACTACCATTATCATTACAAGTTAAAACCGTACCAACATTTTGATTTGTCCAATTTCCATAAGTATAACTACTTCCTCCTGGAGGGGTTGTTCCTGTGGCGGTGGTGGTTGGAGCAACAAAGTCGTTTGTAGCGTTACATTGAAAAGGTCCAACCCAGCTATTAATATCAACACTTGTTCGATTGCGTGTTTGAAAACAGACATTTTGGGTTACTGGGTCACCAATGTTAAATGTGGTATTTTGTTGCCATGTTGTCAATATTATTCCGTCGCAAGAGTTTGCAGATGTATTTTTCATAATACGAATACCTGAACCTTGTTCAGTTAGTTCTGTAAAAACACCTGAAGCAATAGCAATTAGTTGATCGTTGCTATTGACATTACAAAAAACTCCGGTTGCATTTTGTATGCCGGATGATGCTCCAATGAGTCCAAACCTAAAATCACTAATTACTTCTGAACTACAAGAATCATTAATACAAGCTACAAGCGGAGTTCTCGCTCTGCCATAAATTTGATTGGCATTTGCATAAGTAATTGTGTGTGTAAAATTTGTTTGACCAACTGGCGCATTCACCGGTTCCCATACATTAGTTTCAAAAATTTTTATTTTAAAATGTGTTACTAGTTGGCCATTTTGGTGTGGTCTTTTCCATTCCCATTTAATTTTATATGGTTCGTTGGTGCTTCCTTTAAAATCTCTTGGTTCTCCTGGAATGTTTACTCCATCCTCAGTAGTGAAAGAAAGTCCCTCTAGACTTCCAGTGGTACAAAGTGAACTGTTTTGATCTGATGATGAATGACATCCGGGAAAAAGTTGTGCTGACCATCTATAAGTCGTATTATATGTTAAAAAGTCGCCATTATTATAATCAAGTATTGTTGCTGTACAATAATTGGAGAAACAAGTTTTTACAATTATGTTTTCAGCATTTAAAATTATAATTTTTCCCTCAGGACCAGATACTGACAAGACTGTACTAATACTAACATTTGTTTCATTGTTTGAAGGGCTGAAACTATATCTGTCTCTTATACACATCTGACGCTGCCGACGAAGAGGATAGTGTAGATCTCGGTGGTCGCCGTATCA
>OMKS01000587.1_pt1 | contig 34067 bp, 33 predicted proteins | sample 1674721 | NCBI WGS metagenome assembly OMKS01 (sample SAMN06264996, study PRJEB25208) | sediment metagenome | isolation source: hot spring sediment | place: USA: California | collected 2014-09-02 | reverse complement strand
CAAGAGCCTGCTTCAGCCCATAGTTTTGGTGTTCACTATCTGGCTGTTTGTAGTCATATGTCTCGTAGGCGGATCGTTCATAGGCGCTGCAGCGGAGCCAGAAGGGATTCCAAGCGCCACCCAACACATCGCCACATGGATTGTTCCAGTTAGCTTCTGGACCACCGTCGCCAATCTGTTCTGGTTGATACCCCTCTTGATTTACATCCCCTTCGATTACCGGAGCATCGAGTACTCTGTGAAAGCTGAAACCGGCGAAACAATGCCCGAAATATACAAAAAGCGAGGCGTCTTCACCGTCACCCGAAAGCATGTGCCCTTCAGAACCATCACCAACATATCCAGCAAGGCAGGCGCCTTCGATCGGCTGTTCAATATCGGCTCAGTTCACATCGAAACCGCAGGCTACTCTGGCAGCCATCAGGCAGGACCCGAAGTCAAGCTTGAAGGCATCGTGTTCTATGAGGAAGTTCGAGACTTCATCCTAGCTGAGCTGAGGAAGTTCAAGGCACCCTACGTAACAGGAACCGAGGTGGTCCCCCGAATCGAGGGGCCTGTGCCAAGAACAGCTGGCTTGGACGACGAGATACTGATTACTCTACGTGAAATACGCGACTTGCTGAGAAACCAAAAGGCAAAAAAATGATGTACAGACTGGAAAACATTATTTCCCGTCTTTGGTGGATACAACAGTTGTAAGCCCTCTTTCCATTTTTGATTTAAATCACTCTTTTTTACTTTTAAAATCTTGAGATTTTCTTGAAAACTGCAATGTAATTTTTGAGTTTTTTATTCAAGAAATTTTGGGTTTAGGGTAAACCTTTTTATAGGGGAGACGCTTGTTGAGTTGTATCGTCACATTAACTCATGCTTACTCGCGAAGCTTTTTTTGAAGGCTTTTGAAGACTGCGTGCAAAAATTTTGTGACAGGAGGAATAAATAGATGCAAATAGAAAACTTCGAAGACTTGCCTTTGACTCCAGAAGTCATGAAAGGGATAGAGGAGCTTGGATTCACGAATCTTTTTCCAATTCAGGCTCAAGCAATAATCCCCTTACTGGAAGGAAAAGACGTTATCGGGCAAGCACAAACAGGAACGGGAAAAACCGCAGCCTTCGGAATTCCGATGGTTGAACGCGTAAACCCGAACATAAAAAAAGTTCAAGGCTTAGTTCTAGCGCCAACACGTGAACTTGCAATACAGGTTGCGGAGCGCATAAGCCGATTCAGCAGATACTCAAGTTTGAAGGTTCTGCCAGTTTACGGCGGAGAATCCATCAACAACCAAATTCGGGCACTCAAAAAAGGTGTTCACATTGTTGTTGGTACTCCAGGCAGATTAATAGACCATCTGAAAAGAGGAACATTAGATCTTTCATTAACAAAAAATGTTGTTCTTGACGAAGCTGACAGAATGCTGGACATGGGATTCATAGACGACATAAACTACATACTTTCAAGAGTACCCAAAGACAGACAGCTAAGCCTATTCTCGGCGACAATCGACGAATCAGTGATGAACGTGTGCCACAGATACATGAAGAACCCAGAAAAAATACTGGTAAGCAAAGACGAGATAGCACTCACACAACTGAACCAATACTACATGGTAGTAAACTCACGGAACAAACTTGAATATTTACTGGACATACTGAAACGCAACAACATGGGAAAAGCAATCATATTCTGTAACACCCGCAGAGGAACAGACTGGCTGGCACACAAACTAAACAGAAGCGGATACAACGCGAAACCGCTGCATGGCGGCTTCACACAGGCACAAAGAGACCACGTCACCAACGCTTTCAGAAACGGAAAACTAAAAATGCTTATCGCAACCGACGTTGCCGCAAGAGGCTTAGACATCCAAGGAATAACTCACATAATCAACTTTGACGTGCCATTAGACGCGCTGGTTTATTTCCACAGAATCGGAAGAACTGCCAGAACAGGAACCGATGGAACCGCCATAACCCTTGTAGGCTACGGAGAAATCCCTGACTTGAACAAAATAAAAACCTTGACTAAAACCAACATAGAAGAACTGGAAGTAACGAATCCGCAGTACTGCTAGAAAACCGCTAAACTGCCAGATACGCTGAAAAAGCGCATCAATCCCCATTCTGTTTCGATTCAGATTCCCAAAAAGGTGAAATTTCGCTATTTAGGTAACGTAAGTAACCGTTAAATAACGCTTCGTTACAAAACTGAACTGGCTCTCTACTGCTTAACGTGCCAAAAGAGTAACTGAAACGGTGAAAAAATAATGAAGATAGCTGTGTTGGTTTACGAGTACCCCCCCAAAATTGTGGGCGGCTTGGGAACTTATGCTGCAGAGATAACGCGGAAGTTCGTTCTGCTTGGTCACGACGTCACCGTCTTCACCATGAACGATGATGAGGGCAGTCTTCCCACCCGAGAGCTTCTGCGCGGCATAGAGATTCATCGTCCAGTCCACATCGACATTTCTGACTCCCTGCCTGATGTGGTTGCGGAGGACGTCAAGAAGTGGGGTAGGGGAATCCATTTCTTTTCAAAAATTCTCATGTACAATTATCTCAGCGCCTCAAAGATGGTAAACGAGCTTGTCAAATCTGAGGACTTTAAGTTTGATTTGGTGGTAGCCCACGACTGGCTATCGGTTATCGCCGGTATCTCCATAAAAAAGGAGTTAGGGTTGCCTCTGGCTTTTCATGTTCACTCCAACGAGAGGGGGCGAACGTTAGGCAACGGTTCAGGGGTGGTAAGCAACATAGAGAATCGAGGAGGAGATATGGCGGACATGGTCATAACGGTTTCCTACTCTATGCAAGATGAGCTGATACAGGCGGGCTTTCCAGCAGAAAAAATCAGGGTTTGCTACAATGGGGTGGACCCAAAAAAGTATAGCCCTGAGCAGGTAAGTCAGGAAAGAATCGACGAGGTTAGACAGCTATACGGACTCAACAGCGACGACTTGATGGTGCTCTTTGTGGGAAGACTGGTGTGGATCAAGGGGGTAGACAAACTCATCAGAGCCATGCCCAAGGTTCTGGAGGATGTCCCCAACGCAAAACTGGTGGTTGTCGGTCTCGGCGACATGCGAGACTATCTGGAGGGACTGGTCAGAAACCTGCACCTTGAAGACGTTGTTAAATTCCGCTTCGAATTCATACCCGAGGAGGAGCGAATCGCCCACTACGCAGCATGCGACGTTGCAGCTTACCCAAGCCTCTATGAGCCCTTCGGAATCGTCACCCTAGAGGCTATGAGCATGGAGAAACCCGTGGTTGTCGGAGCAGCAGGCACCAGCGGAATGAAAGAAATCGTCAGCATCACCGGCTCAGACAAATGCGGCTTCCACATCAACCCAAACGACCCAATGGACATCGCCTGGGGAATTGTCAGTGCCATAAAAGACCCGGAGGAACGGGCGCAACTGGGACGCAACGGCAGAAAACGGGTTCTGGAACACTTCACATGGGAAAAAGCCGCAAAGTCAACCATCAACCTTTATTCCGAGCTCTTAGAACCGAAAAAACCGCAGGACTCTTCTGCGTAAACAGCCTTCTTTAGATGGAAGAAAAAATGGCAAGTAACGAGGTTAGAAAAGATTATTTGCTGAACCGATGGGTCGTCATCGCCAAAGAACGCAAAAAGAGACCCACAGATTTTGCTAAAAAGGAGGCTGAGAAGGAGGAGGGAATTTGTCCGTTCTGTCCCAGCAACGAGCCCATGACCCCTCCAGCGGCGTTAGTTTACCGTTCTTCTAATGGGAATGTCAGAAAGGAAAGGGACCAAAACGGTCTCCGCCACAAAGACTGGCTGGTGAGAGTTGTGCCAAACGCTTATCCTGCATTCACCCCTCCAACCGAAGAATCTGTAAAGACCAAAGAAAGTTTTGTTCTCGCAAGAGCCACAGGTCATCACGAAGTAATCATAGAATCTCCATGTCACGATGAACACCCCGGAGCAGCCCGCGTTTCCCAGCTGGTTTACGTGATAAACGCGTATCTGGACCGCCTAACCGCCCTTTCTGAGAAACCCTACGTTAAGCATGTTTCAATCTTCAGGAACCACGGGCGCGAAGCAGGAGCATCCCTCTCGCATGCCCACACCCAGCTGATTGCAATCCCCCTTATTCCCCGGATTCTGAAGGATGAGTTGGAGGCAAGCCGAAGTTTCTGGACGAAAAACCATGAGTGCCTGCTCTGTGGCGTTTTAGCCAAAGAGCGGGAGGGTCCACGTTTCATTTGGGAGAACAGCAGTTTTGTGGCTTTTGCGCCTTGGGCAAGCGTCAACCCCTTAGAGTTTTGGGTTCTGCCTAAGCGTCACCAGTCAAACATGCTGAGTGTGTCTGGGGGCGAGGTTGAAGATTTGGCTGAAGCCATGCGGGTCTGTTTGGGTGGCTTGCGGTCTTTGCTGAATGATCCGCCATACAATTTCGGTTTCCACACACTGTTGAATGAGGATGCGGGGAAGTGCTATCATTGGCATCTGGAGGTTTATCCGCGGTTGGCGTTATGGGGTGGCTTTGAAAAGAGCACAGGGATGTTCATTAACACAATTTCGCCTGAGGACGCTGCCGCGGAGCTTAGGGAAGCTGTTAAAGCAGAGAATAAGGGTTTGCGGTAGCAGTTAGTATGTTAGCTGTATAGGCTCAGCACTTTTCTGATGCCGTCGACTGTAAGATGGTATTTTTCGGTTTCGTCTGAACGAAATGATTGTGCGTAACCCAGTTCAATCAGTTTGTGTAGGTGAGTCTGCAGTTCCGGAGCATCCATTCGGGTCCACTCCGCAATCTGTTGAATAGTCAACGACTTGGATGATTCTGTTGCCCCTATGTTGTGGAGCATAATCAGAAGGCGTAGTTGATTGGGCTGCTCATCAGGCTGTGAACGGAAAGAATGATTTTCGCCCAAAATTATTCCACCACCTTTCTGTAAACGTCTACAGTCTTCATAGCAACCGCTTCCCAACTATAAGCCTTGTGGAGTTTATCTTTTGCGTTTTCAACCAACCATCTGGCATGATCGGGATCAGACAAAACGCGGTCAATCCCCCATGCGATAGATTCAGGGTTCTTTGGGTAAACGAAAAGCCCTGTGCGGTCGTGTTCTATCACCTCAGATAAGCCGCCCACTTTGCTGGCTACCACAGGAACACCAGTAGCCATTCCCTCTAGGGCAACTATGCCGAAGGGCTCGTAGATTGAGGGCACAACCAAGACGTCTGCGCTGCTCATGAGGTTGATGACCTCTCGGTCAGAAGCAAAACCTGTGAACCTGATCTGTCTGCTACGTCCGCTGGCGCGGGCTTCGGCTTCTAGAATGTCTCGCGACCAGCCTTCGCCGACAATAACAAATTTTGCTTCTGGGTAACGTTTGGCTATTCTGGGTATTGCCCGGATGAAGTATTCGATTCCCTTTTGTGGGACTAAGCGTCCTACGCAGAGAATCAGTTTTTCGCCCCATCCTACGCCGTAGCGTTGCCTAACTGCTCCGCGGTCAACAGAAATTTGGTATTTTGATGCGTCTATTGCGTTTGGGATTACGTCAACCTTGTTCCATGGTAGGTTAAAGTGGTTGCAGATCTCGTTTTTCATGGATTGGCTGCACACGATGACCCTGTTCGCCTCGTACATTGTCCACCATTCTATCCCGTTTATGGAGAACGAGTCTGGGCTATGCAGACCCTGTGCTCTTCCCACCTCGGTGCTGTGCACCGTTAGAACCAACGGCTTTTTCATGTAATGCTTGAAGGAGATGCCTGCGAATGCGGCTAGCCAGTCATGAACGTGCATAACATCAAAGTCAACTTTGCTGGTTACATCAGCCATCCTTTTTGTTAGAAAGTGATTGAACATCAGAACCCATGTGAGAAAGTTGGGGTGCCCCAGTTCTGTTGTGGCTCTGTAAACTTTGACTCCATCCATTTCTTCGTAGTTCGGTGAGCCCGGAAAGTCGAGCGTGAAAATGTGAACTTCATGGTTTTGCTGAACTAGGGCTTTGGCTAAGCCTTCGCAGTGACGGGCTATTCCACCCACCACTCTTGGCGGGAATTCCCACGTTAGTTTACCCACTTTCATCTTTGTGGCTCACCAGACTTTAGTTAATGAGGGTGAATAGAGTTAATATATTGTTCAGTTATTTTGTGAATTGAATCTTTGCTTCGTTTATTAACTGGATAAATGGTCACAGGATATAAGTTTCTTTTTATGCCACAAAGCCTAAACGGGTTAGTTGAACTTGCTGCGCGCAGAGGCATACGGGGAGCTTCATTTATTCCTGTTCCACCAGCAGAAAAGTTAGAAAAGTTGACAACTTTATATTCACTTACGAAGATAGATAACTTGAACATTTTTAGAAGAGGGTTATTTTTGTCCGACGAGGAAGAAGAGTTCGATGTAATCATAGTTGGGGGCGGTCCTGCAGGACTCAACGCAGCAATCATGTGTGACACAAGACATCTGAAGGTTCTACTCCTAGAAAAGGACAAACTGGGCGGTCTTCTTGCAAGCCTATATCCCACCAAGACGATTCCGAACTACCCAGGTTTTCCAGAGATATCTGCCATAGAATTGGTGAGGAACTGGCTGGCAAATTTGAGGTTCAGCGGCGTTACTGTTAAGAAAGAAACTGCTCTTGGCATGACTGATGATTTAGCGGTGACTACAAACAGGAAAACGTATAGGACAAAAGTTGTGGTCATCGCCACGGGGGCTAAACCTCGACGGCTGGGATTACCAAATGAGGAAAGGTTCAGCAAAGATGACAGGGGGGTGTACTATTTTCCGTCCCATAAAAAAGCGTTCTTGGGTAAAAGAGTTGTTGTGGTTGGTGGGGGAGACACAGCCATTGACGCCACGCTTGAGCTGCTGAATCTAGCCAAAGAAATTACTCTAGTCCATAGAAAAGAGGGATTCCGCGCTTTTGACACGAACGTGGATACGGTGAAGAGAAGCGGGCTTGTTGATTTTGTTATGAAGGGCGAGGTGAAGGCGATAGAGGGCGAAGACAGGGTTGAGGGGGTCGTTATTCAACAGCAGCAGAAAGTGTTCAGGAAAGATGCTGATGCAGTCATAATTTCGATAGGTCTTGTGCCTGAGGACTCGTTTTTCAAGGATTTTGACATAAAGAGGGATGAAAGAGGTTTCATTGTGACAGATCAAGCTCAGAGAACCAGTGTTGAAGGCGTTTTTGCGATAGGCGATGTTGTTCAGGGAGGGCTCAGGTTAATCACGGTTGCGGCAGCGCATGGAGCCATAGCCAGCCACCACATATACTCGTATGTGAGACGGCCATACTGGACAAGAGAGAAGTGGCCTAAAATATAATCTAGCGCCGATTATGTCTTTTATCTCGAAGAATGAAAGTTGACGTTTATTAGGCAGTACATTAATTTGAGTTTCTAAACTTTGGAAGTGTGCGATTCAGTGAGGGTGCTGTTTGTCTGCACAGGGAATGCTTGTCGAAGTCCGTTAGCGGATGCGTTGCTGAAGATGCTTAGGCCAGACATTGAGATTGATTCTGCTGGGACCTATCCATATTACAAGGTTGTGGACTTGACGAGGAGATATGCTGAGCAGGAAGGAGCCAGCGGATTCTTAAAGGCGATTCCTGATGGGTTGGAATCGAAGAATCTCTGCGTTTATGATCTGATAGTAGCCATGGAAAGGCAGCATGAACGGGCTATTCTTGATCAGGCACCAGACTGCGCCGACAAAATTGTGGTGTGGCACATCGATGACCCATACAACTTGCCATACAAGCAAGCCCAACAAATCTTTGAGAAGATAAAAAGCAAAGTTGCACAACTGGCAAAAACACTATAAAATATGCTTCTAGCCCAATAGCGTATTTCTCCAAATTTTGTATTTGGCGCATAAAGTTTTCACCCTAAGCAATAGAAAACCAGAGGACAAACACAAAGATAGCAAGCTGCCACAGAGCTAGGGTTATAAACCGATGAAGACCTAAGTTACCCGTCCATTTACATCGAAGAGTAATACGGATGTTTGAGTTCGGTGAGTAAGTCATTAAACCTAGCCAGAGTTTCAGCAAAAGGCGGAGCCAATGTTCTTTGGGGCTTGACGCTTTCTTCAGTGATTTCTGCCGTGGGTGTGATTGTGGTTGCAGGAATCTTGTCTGAGTCAGATTTTGGCTTACTAACGAAGGCGCTTATTGGTCCAACAATAATAATGTTCATCAGAGACTTGGGAATCGACCAAGCGATAATAAAGTATACAACACAATACAGAGCCGAAAACAACACCGAGAAGCTGAAAAACGTTGTAATCTCTGGAACCGTCTTCGAGGTTATAATGGGAATAGTATTCACGGCGATGTCTCTTCTTCTGTCAGGATTCATGGCAAATATACTAGATAAACCAACAATAGTGCCTCTAATCCAAATAGCGTCCTTCACCATCCTTGCAGGTGCGCTCTTAAAGGCGGCGCAATCAGCCTTCATAGGCTATGATAAGATGCATTTCCACAGCGTCACTCTGATAGTTCACTCAATACTAAAGACCGGATTAATGGTGCTCCTCGTCACTTTGAGTTTTGGAGTATATGGAGCAATGATTGGAGACGCAATATCCTACCTAAGCTCCGGATTAATCGGAAGCGCCCTTCTCTATCTAATAGTTATAAAAAAACTACGAAAACAGGAAGGCAAACTGCAGCTTGTATCCACAATAAAGGCCATGCTAAGATTTGGGCTGCCCCTCTCAATAGTTGCAATACTTGTTGGGGTTCTTTCCCAATTCTACAGCTTTCTGCTTGCCATTTACACCACTGACCAAGTTTACGGCAACTACCAAATAGCAATCAACTTTGCTATGTTGGTGTCCATTTTTGCAACATCCATAACCACGGTGATGTTTCCAACATTTTCTAAACTAAAAGTGCAAGAAGACCCGAAAACAGTAAGAAGCGTCTTTCAGTATTCAATCAAATATACCTCACTGCTGATTGTGCCCTTAACGTTCGCGGTAATTGCGTTGTCTAAACCGGGCGTAGAAACGCTGTTTCAAGACAGTTACGAGTATGCTCCTCTCTTCTTATCGTTGTATGTAATCTCTTTCCTGTATGCGGCGATTGGAAACCTCAGCACAGGAGCGCTAATTAATAGTCAAGGAAAAACTCAGGTGAGCATGAGAATTACGATTCTTACTTTCGCAGTAGGGCTTGTTTTAGGAGGGGTTCTGATTCCCCAATTTGAGGTCTTAGGCTTAATAGTAACACACTTGACAGCAGGAATACCCGGTTTAATCATAACTCTATGGTGGATACACAAAAACTATAAAGCAACTGTGGACTGGAAATCATCAACCAAAATCCTAGCAGCCGCAGCATTCTCAGCTGTTTTAGCATATTGGATACTCAATCAACTGAACCTAGCCAGTTGGATTAGCCTGCTGTTGGGGGCAGCAGTTTTTCTAGGTGCCTACATGATTACAGCTCCCCTGATAGGCGCAATAAACCATAATGACGTAAAAAACCTGCAAGACATGCTGAAAAGCTTGGGACCCATAGGTACCATTGTGAATCCTCTGCTCTACCCCATAGAGAAAATCACCAGCAAAACTAAGGCTCAACAGTAAAAATTTGGGTCTGTTTTTTAAATATTCAAACTGTCATATGATGTTATATTAGAAGTGGAGCGAAAGCGTATGGTTACTGTTCTGGATAAGCCTGAAAGGATTAAAGAAGTTGACAGGAGCAACATGCTCGGCGATTTGGTTAAGACTCCCAGTTATTGTCGAGATGCCATAAAAAGGGCAAAGCAGGTAAACTTGCCTGAAAAGGTGAGTCCCAAGAACATCGTGGTCGTCGGTATGGGCGGCTCAGCCATAGGCGGAGAAATCCTGCATGACTGGCTCAGAGACACGCTTCCCATTCCAATCGAAGTCTGCAGAGACTACACGCTTCCAGCATACGTGAACAGGGACACTCTTGTATTCGTTAACAGCTACTCCGGAAACACAGAAGAAACCTTAACAGCGTTTCTCGCAGCAATCCGCAGAAAATCCACCGTAACAGCAGTAACTTCAGGCGGACAACTTGAATCTTTCTGCAGGAAACTGCGGGTACCCCACACGATGATACCTGAAGGTCTGCAGCCCCGCGTTGCCATTCCCTACATGTTCTTTCCTCTTCCTGTTCTGATGGAAAAGATGGGAATCCTTTCAAATATAGCCGATGAACTGGAGGAGGCGATACTTGTTCTAGAGAGGGCTGCCAAAGCGAACGCTCCAGACATGCCCACAAAGAAAAACAGGGCAAAACAGCTTGCCACCCAACTGGTGGACACTATCCCAGTGGTCTACGGCTTCAGACAATACAGCTCCATAGCGCAGCGCCTGAAGGCGCAGTTCAACGAAAACAGCAAAGTCCCCAGCAAATACGAAGTGTTCCCGGAACTGAATCATAACGAAACCGTGGGATATGAAGCACCAGAATCGCTCACCAAAAAAATGTCAATCATCCTCATCCGCGACCCCCAAGAGCCCCCAGAAATCAGAAACAGGATAGAAACCACCACAAAACTGGTTTTCAACAGAGCCAAAGTGCAAGAAATTTGGGCAGATGGAAAAGGAAACCTGGCAAAAATGTTCTCCGTCATGTGTATTGGCGACTTTGCAAGCGTCTACCTAGCCATATTACAGAATAGGGACCCAACCCCAGTGAACATTATTGACATGGTGAAGAGGGAGTTAGCCAAGAAAACGCGTATGAAAGAACATTTTGAGGCTGAATTGGCGAAACTTAAATGAACATTATTTTTATGTCTGTAATACTGTAAGACTGTAGAACTTCACCGTTTATGCGGAGCGATAAATCATGAAACCAAAAGACAAGTATGAAATCATAAGCGAACTGGCAAAGCGCAGAGGCTACTTCTGGCCCTCCTACGAGATATATGGGGGCGTCAGCGGATTCCTAACCTTTGGTCCCCTCGGCGCATTGCTGAAAAGAAGAATCGAAGACAAGTTCAGAAGCTTCTACATGCGACCCCTAGGCATCCTCGAAGTAGAAACTTCGGTTATTATGCCCGGAGAAGTTCTGGAAGCCTCAGGACACGTGGAAAGCTTCAAGGAGCCCACAGTTGAATGCATCAAATGTCAACGCAAATTCAGAGCCGACCATCTGCTGCAAGAGTTCGGCGATATGACCGATACAGAAACCGAGAAACTCGGTCTCCAAGCCGTTATGGATGAAATAGGAAACCGCGACATCCGCTGCCCAGAATGTGGCGGAAAATTCAGCAAACCTGAACAGTTCATGACCATGTTCACAACCACCATTGGGCCATACTCTGACGCGGTTGGCTATGGACGGCCAGAAGCCGCGCAGGGCATCTTTGTGGAGTTTAAGCGCATATTCGAAAGTGCGCGGGAACGTCTTCCCTTGGGGGTTGTTCAGATTGGCCACGCACTCAGAAACGAGATTTCTCCAAGGCAAGGTCCAGTGAGGCTGAGAGAATTCACCATCATCGACGTCGAATTCTTTTTGGATCCAGAGAACAGAAAATGTGATCGGTTAGATGAGGTGGAGAATGAGGAGTTACGGTTGATTATTGCGGAAAATAAGCTGAAAGACGTAACCGAGCCTGTAACAGTTACAGTAAAGGAAGCCCTAAACAGGGGCATCATCAAAGAGGAGTGGCTAGCCTACTTCATGGCTCTAGCCAAAAAGTTTCTGGTGGAGCTGGGAGTCCCGGAAGAGCAGCAGCGTTTCATCGAGAAACTGGAGTGGGAGCGAGCGCACTACTCGGTGCAGGGCTTTGACCAAGAGGTATACTTAGATCGGTGGGGATGGACAGAAGTTTCTGGGCATAACTACAGAACAGACTATGACCTGAGCCGCCACATGAAAGCCAGCGGCGTAGACCTGACTGCATTCAAGGAGTCTGAGAGTGGAGGAAAACGGTTCATTCCTCATGTGATAGAGCCCAGTTTCGGGTTGGACAGGCTGGCTTACGTTGCCTTAGAGTATGCGTACACCAAAAGAAAGAATCGAACCCTCTTGAGTCTATCCCGTGACGTTGCCCCCGTACAAGCCAGCGTTTTTCCTTTGGTGAGCAAGGATGGCTTACCTGAGAAGGCGAAGGAGGTTTACCTGATGCTGATCAGTGAGGGTTTTGTTGTGGAGTGGGATGAGTCGGGGTCAATTGGGAGACGATATGCGCGAGCGGATGAAGCGGGGACGCCTTTAGGCATCACAGTCGATTATCAAACCCTCGAAGATGGCACCGTGACATTACGTGACCGTGACAGTTGGAGGCAGGTAAGAAGCGAGATAGATAATCTTTCGCAGCGGCTCCACGGGTACTTCCGCAACAAACTGGACTTTGAAGGTTTGGGAGAACTGATTGAGCGCTAAAAATTCTGGAGAAAAAGTGGACAACGAATCGGGTTGAACTAACAGTTTTTAAGAGACTCAATCTATTTTATTTTGGTTATAACTAACACATTCAATGGGGCAACGATATGGTATTTCCTGTAGAGACCGAAGAACGTGGAAAACGAAAAGCGCTTGACGTTTCTAGAGACCATCTTAGAGAAGTGGTGGATATTTCTCGCAAAATTTCGCAGCTGGTTTCCGTTTTCGTGGATGGCGACAAAAAAAAGGCTCAGGAGCTGTTCGCTGACATCAAAAAGGCTCAAAATGGCGTAGATGCTGCGCGACGCAATGTTTCAAGGGAACTCGCCGAAATAGGAGCCATATTGATTAGCCGCGAAGACTTTCTCCGTTTCACTAACCTGACAAACGATATATCTGATTACTGTGAAGGAATTGGTTTTCGGTTGCTTCAGATTATGGATAGGGGATGGGAAGTTCCGAAGCAGATAAAGGAAGACTTGATTAAGCTTTCGGACGCTGTGTTTGACACCGTCTCTAAGCTTAGAGAAACTGTCATGACTCTAAATTATGGCACTGCTAAAGCTCTGGAGAAAGCCAGAGAAGTTGAAGTTGCAGAGCGTGTGGTGGACGAGGTTTACCGGCAGCTGGAAGTAGACATCATAGATAGCAAAATGGAGTTTCCGCCCATGTTTCTGTTGTGGACTGTGGTTCAGCATCTGGAGGACGCTGCTGACAAGGCTAAAGACGCCTCGGATGCCGCCCGCATACTGGCTCTCACAATCTAGAGTGAAGTTGTATGCCCGAGAAGATTGAAACTGAACTTTTAGACAACTTTCTTGTAGTTTGGAATCCTGAGCAGGGTTCAAGGCTCTTCAAGATGGGCTATTATGGTAAGCCTTTGGGCATTGCTAAGCCGAAGATTCCCGAGTTTGATGTTCCCCTGATTCTTGACCTTATGGAGGGTCTTTATCTGGTGGAGACGGAAAAAATCAGGGTTTATGCTGGGCAGGAACAGAAGAAGGTAAGCTTTTCGAGGTTGCGGAGAAAGGCGAGGCGGCTGTATGAAGATTTTGATGCCAAGTATGCGGTTTACCGTGACCTGCGGGGTCAGCAGCTTATTGTCACGCCTGGAATAAAGTTTGGTTGCGATTTTGCGGTGTATAAGCATGGTCCGGGTGTGGATCATGCGCCGTACATGGTTTCTGTAAGGAAGGCTAAGGATGAGGTGTCGGCGACGGATGTTGTGAAGGCGGGAAGATTGGCTACGACTGTGCGTAAAAGGTTCATCATAGCAGTGCCTGACTTGGAAGCCGAGGAGATACGTTACCTCATCTTCAAGTGGTTCAAAGCCTAGCTTCTATAGTCGAACTTTTTCTATGATTTCGGGCAGCGTCTCTTCTTGGAACCGTCTGATTCCCAGCGTCGTTATTCTGTAGTTTCCTTCATCTGTTTTTGTTGCGTATCCTTCTCGGCACAGTTCACCCAGCCTGGTGCTTGTTATTTTCGGCTTTTTTCCAAGCGCAGCCTGCAGCTCCTCTTTGGTTAGAAAACTTTTTGACAACCCCAGCTTGTTGCCGATGTGCGTGGCTATAAGATGTAAGGTTAGGGTTTCGCTGTCTGTCAGCTTCTGTTTAGGCACCAGAAGAACGGGTCCCTCAGGGGCAACGGCGATTACATTTTTGCAGTCTTCGATGAGTTTTTCGAGGTCAACTGTGAGCAGAGCCTTCTTCACAGTCTGGAGGGCGGGAATCATTTCGCTGAAGAATCTGTTGATGCTTGTCCAGACGTGGTTTACGTCGCCCGTGAAGGTTTGCTCGGTGTCCATGTATTTGATGTGCACGGTAACTGTTTCTTCGGTCAAGCTGTTGCGCCTCGAAGTTTAGCCAAAACTTCTTCTTCTACCCATCTTTCGCCTTGAGTGGTCAGCTTGAAGTCTGGTTTCGCTGGGTCAGGCTTGAATACTATGCCCCGTTTGGTCATCTCGTTGAGGCGGGCGGGCACCATGGAGCGGATTCCGCTTGATGCCAAAAGCTGCTTGATGGTGCTGGCTGTGCTGATTTTTTGGTCTGAGGCAAACAGGATTAGGGCGATGGCTTCGTAGTGGGTTAGCTTCTCTCGGGTGGTGATGATTGGTCCCTCGGTTGTGGGCTCGATTATTCCGTCTAGCTGCGTCTTCAGTGGGTGAGTCAGCTTCGAGGAGATTATTCCGCTTACCTCATTCACGAACTGTGGCGGCATAGTCTTCAACGTTTTCAGAATTTCTTGGGCGCTTTCCCCCTCGACAACTATTTCTCCGAAGGGAGCCTTTATGCGCACCCGAACTTTAGCCATTCTAACTTCGTCCTCCAGCTAAAACATACACATAGCCCTTATCAGTCTTCCACCTCTTTATCTTATTTTTCCTAGTCAGCCAAGCCAGAACCCCGGAAACGGTTGTGGAAGGATAGTAGACGGCGTTAGCCTTCAAAGCCTCCCCCAGCTCAGGCAAACTTCTAGGCTGCCTGCCCCAATCAGAGGCTAGAAGCTGCAGAACGGCTTCGCTGCATCCAGAAGCGGAGACTGAAGGATAGGCGGAGTTATCAGGCTGATCGGTTTCTTTTGCTGTTGCGGTTGACTCGAAGGCTTTAGAGACAGTTTCCATCAGCTGCGGAAGCTCCTCTATGACTTTCATGACCTCTTCGCGGGACCCAGAAATTTCAATCTCCCGTTGCCCAATCTTCACACGAAAAGAAAAAGGCATCTCCATCAGACTCTCCACAACAACATATGATGCAACAGCTTTTAGAATTTACTTATAAACCTAATCCGTCAACAGCAATTAGAAGGGAGAAGCTACTTCAGTTATTATAGCGGTGTTCCCTAACAAGTTTGTCAAATTTTCTTGACTAGCCAACCGCCAGTTTAGTCAAGTTTTCTTGACAAAAAACCCTTTTTAAACAACCTAACAAAGGATTGAGTGGTGTCGCTGATGGGAGACAGAAGGGCAGTTCTGCTAATGCTGCTGATTCTCTGTTCTGCACTAGTCGCTTTCCCAAATGTTGGGATGGTGAATGCCGAAGAAACAATTTACATTAAATCTGATGGAAGTATTGAAGGAACAGAATTGCTTCAGAGAAATAACAATACCTACACTTTTCTCGGCGATATTTCTGGCAATATTGTGGTTTCAAAAGATTTCATTACAATTGATGGCTCGGGATACGCTCTCAAAGGAAAAGGCAGTGATTCTCAAACAGGAATTAATCTATCATCTGGAAAAAATGTAACAGTGACAAATCTGGTCATCATGGACTATTTTATTGGAATATCTCTTAATTCTGGACAAGCAGGCACTACAACCAACATCACAATTTTGAACAATTATATCCGTGACTGTGACATTGGAATTGAATTTTTAGGATCTCCTAATAATTTAATCAAGTATAATACATTCAAAAAGAATTCTATTGATATTGCGATAAACTATGTTTCAGGAGATAATCTCATAACCCACAATAACTTGGACAGTTATGTTCAGGTGTGGCTGTCCGACCAACCAACAATTGATATGAATTACTGGACAGACTATAACGGAACAGACAGTGATGGAGACGGAATAGGAGATACACCATATTTTTATCATGACATACTCCAAGACAGTCATCCGCTAACAGAACCTCTTCCAGTAATCCCAGAGTTTCCCTCATGGACACCCCTACTGATTACGCTGGTTGCAGTGGTAACTTTAGCGATTATTTACAGGCAAAGACTACGCAAACATGATGGGGAGAGAAGGGGATAATGAAAAAATTTGTGGCTATATTTGCTGTTTTCATAATCGCCATAGGCGCTGTTTTGTACGTTGCCAGCCTTGACGGAGCAGTTTCTAAGACTTTGGTTGTTCCTGACGATTATGCCACCATTGGATGGGCGGTTGGCAATGCCTCTGCTGGCGACACTGTATACGTGAAAAGTGGAACCTACAACGAGAGTGTAACTATTGACAAGCCTTTGTCGCTTATAGGTGAGGGTATGAGCAGCACGATAATACTTTCTGAGGGAACCCGTGGAAGCGGACATACAATCCACGTAAAGGCAGACAATGTCACGGTTTCGGGCTTCACGATTACAAGCTACCTCCCATTCCATAGGCTGTATTACTTCTATGGGATCGGCATAGGAGGGAACAACTGTAACATAACGGGTAACATAATCGAAAACTGTAGGGAAGGTATTGTTTCATCCGCTTCTGTTCATTCGGTCACAATTTCCAAGAACATCATAAGAGACACCACCGCTGGGATGGGAATCCTGTTCATTTACGCTTCTCCACATCACATCACAATAACTGACAACAACATAACAAGCACAACCTACGGCATTGGTGTGCAGGGTGGATATTCATATGTTGTCTCTGGAAACAACGTGATAGATAACGGCGGCGGCATCGAGATTCGTGGCTCAGATAGCACGATTACAGGAAACAACGTGACCTCAAATAGGGGACCTGAAGGCATCAGGATTGAAGGCTCAAACAACACAGTTTCAGGCAACTACGTAGCAGACAATGTAGTGGGCGTCAGATTCTCAGGCTCCAACACAACCGACAACCTGTTCTACAGCAACAGCTTCGACAACGACCAAAACGTGCAAATCACCTCAACCAACTACACCGAAGCTTGGGACAACGGCACAGTAGGCAACTACTGGAGCGACTACACAACCAAATAGCCCAATGCAAATGAAGTGGACAATACAGGAATATGGAACATGCCTTACGTCATAGACGCCAACAACATAGACCATTATCCACTTAAAAGACCAGTCGAAATTCGGTAACAACAATCCTCAAAAATTTTCGTCACATAGTATTCTGCCCTTGTTCTTGGTGGCTACCTTTGTTGGTGTACTCGTCAAAAAGAGGCTGTCTCAAAGCGTAACGCGATACGCAAAGTGAACGGAAAAACAAGCTCAAAAGACGGCGGTTAAGTTCAGAAAGGTTTTAGTTACAATAACCCAAAAATAAGAGCCAGTTAAAGAGGAAAGAGACATGGCTATAGAGGGTTTCGTTGAGTATAAGCGCAGAGAGTTCTGCAATGATGTGAAGTGTCTGGTACAGGTTGAACTGAACAAGCTGACTGAAGGGTCGGAGGAGTACGAGCAGATACGAAAAACATGCAGAACAGACTGCAGATACACTACCTACCAGTTTCATCATTGGCTCATAGAGAAAGACTATTTAATTGTAAGACCAAAGGATGATGGAGGAAAATAGAAATGGATTGGGGAATGCAAAACAGATTAAACAGGCTCATACAGAAAGACGGAAGAGCCCTCTTTCTGCCCGTAGACCACGGATACTTTCAGGGTCCAACCAGCAAACTGGAGAAACCCGGAGAAACCATAAAGCCGCTGATTCCATACGCAGACGCCATAATGATGACGCGCGGCGTGCTCAGAAACTGCGTAGACCCAGCAATAGAAAAACCCGTAATCCTCAGGGTTTCGGGAGGCAACAGCGTGGTTGGAGAGGACCTGTCCAACGAGGGGCAGATAACCTCCCTCAACGAAATTATTCGCCTCAACGCCAGCGCAGTCTCCATGTCCGTGTATGTGGGAAGCAAACATGAACACCAAACCTTAACAAACTTCGCATGGCTCGTTGACCAATGCGAAGACTACGGAATACCCACCATGGCAGTAACCGCCGTAGGCAGAGAACTGGAAAAACGCACCGCCCGATACCTAGCACTGTGCTGCAGAATAGCGGCTGAGCTGGGCGCCCGAGTGGTCAAAACATACTACTGCGAAGAAGACTTCGACAAGGTTGTTGAGGGCTGCCCCGTGCCTGTGGTGATGGCGGGCGGACCCAAAGTGGACACCGAACTGGAGGTGTTCGAGTTTGTTTACGACGGACTGCAGAAGGGCTCCATAGGCGTGAACCTCGGCAGAAACATATGGCAGCACCCGCACCCAGTGGCGATGATACGGGCTATCCGAGGACTAATCCACGAAAACCTTAACCCCAAAGAGGCACTGCAGCTTTTCGAACAGGTCAAAGCGGGAAAAGCGTAGTTTTATTCCAGATTTTTTGGTGAACAGATGCTTGTAGCCGTGTACCACAACAACAGGGACGTACGAGTCGAAGAGGTACCTAAACATAAGATTGGAGCAGACGAGATGCTGCTGAAGGTGATGGCAAGCGGAATATGCGGAACCGACGTGGTGGAATGGTACAGGCTTCCGAAGGCGCCCCGAGTGCTGGGGCACGAAGCCACAGGAATAATAGATGAAGCGGGAGAAAAAGTAACCAAATACAAGGTTGGAGACCGCGTATTCGTCTCCCATCACGTGCCCTGCAACAACTGCCGCTACTGTCGGAAGGACGCGCACACAGCCTGCGAAACCCTGCACACAACAAACTACTACCCCGGCGGATTCTCCCAATACATACGGGTGCCAAAAATAAACGTGGAAACCGGAGTCTACAAGCTGCCACCGAACATGTCCTATGAAGAGGGAACATTCATCGAACCGCTAGCATGCGCAGCCCGAGGACAAAGATTGGCGGACATCAACAGAGACGACACAGTGTTGATAATCGGGAGCGGAATGTCGGGGATACTCCACATACAGTTGGCGAAACTGAAGGGCGCACAACAGATTTTTGCCGCCGACATAAACCCTGACCGCCTGAAACTGGCTGAAAAGTTTGGGGCAAACCAAACGATAGATGCGAAGGATGACCTGCCGCAGAAACTGAAAGAACTCAACGATGGACGAGCGGCAGACAAGGTGATAGTGTGCACAGGCGCAACCCAAGCCGCATTAACCGCGCTAGACTGCGTAGACAGGGCGGGAACCATCCTCTATTTTGCTGTTCCAGACCCAACAACTAAGATTCCGATACCCATAACCGACTTCTGGAGAAACGAAACAACAATCCGAACCTCCTATGGCGCGGCTCCAAGAGACCTTGAGGAAGCCCTGCAGATTCTAGCCAAAAAACAGGTAAACGTCGAAGACATGATAACCCACAGGCTGGACATCCGAGAGATCGCCGAGGGCTTCAGGCTGGTGGCAGAAGCAGGAAAATCGTTGAAGGTAATAATTGAGCCGAACAGAGTTTAGAAGACACTTCAGACAAGAGGCTCAAACCGATAAACCGCGACCACGTGATTAAATGAAAGAAGGAAAAATTAGATTCAACACCATTTTTGTTTCTGACCAAGTTCCCGTAGACCCCAGAGTTGATGAGCTGAAAAAGTGGTGTGAAAGATTCCAGAAAAGCGGTTTAACTCCCGAGTTTGAGGGAAACTATACAGGCAACCTGAGCTTCAGGTCAAAAGAAGAATTCATAATAACGGCGTCTGGGCTGAAAAACAAACAAAACCTGAGCAACGACTGTTTTGTTTACGTGAAAAATTACGACCAACAGAGCAACACCGTCTATGTTGAGGGGAGGAGGCAGCCCTCCTCAGAGTCGGTGATGCATTATCTAATCTACAAGGCACGCAAAGAGGTGAACGCGGTGTTTCATGGACACAACAAGGCAATCGTAATGAATGCTGAAAAACTTGGATTGCGGGTAACCGAAAAGGAGTATGAATCGGGCACAACTGCGTTGGCAACGGAGGCGCTGAAGGCTCTGGATGACAACAAGTTGGTTGTGTTGCAGAATCATGGTTTTGTTTCTTTGGGAGGAACCATGAAAGAGGCTGGCGAACTGGCTTTGGCTACCTTAAAGCGAGGCAAAGAATTGGCAAACTTCAGAGGCTAACATCGTAACCGATTGCACAGAGACGTTATCTTGTAGAAAGGATTTTTAACGGCAACCACAGTTTAGGGACTTGTTATTGTGAGGCTTACTAGATGGTCAAGTACATTTTTGTGACCGGCGGGGTGCTTTCCTCTTTGGGCAAAGGAGTCGTCACCTCATCAATAGGCAAAATGTTTCAGGTCCGAGGCTTCAAGGTTACGGTCATAAAGGTTGACCCCTACGTGAACGTTGACGCCGGAACCATGAACCCCTACATCCACGGAGAAGTCTTCGTCACAGAAGACGGCGGCGAAACAGACCTAGACCTCGGCGGATACGAAAGATTTCTCGACATAAACTTGCCGAAAGAAAACAACATAACAACCGGCCAAATCTATCAGGCAGTCATCGAGAAGGAACGTCGAGGCGATTTTCTGGGAAGATGCGTCCAGATTGTTCCCCACGTCACCGACGAGATTAAACGCCGTATCCGCATGGTTGCAGAACAATCAAAGGGCGCCATCGTTCTCACAGAGCTGGGAGGGACAGTAGGCGACATAGAAGGACTGCCCTTCCTAGAGGCGATACGCCAGATGCGGCTAGAAGAGGGCTTCGACAACATCCTCTACGTTCACCTTGCCCTTGTTCCGATTCTGGATGTCACGGGTGAAATGAAAACCAAGCCCCTCCAGCACAGCGTCAACGAGCTGCGCAGAATAGGCATCCAACCAGACACCATCGTAGCCAGATGCAGAGAGATGATTGACAAAGAGACCCTTCGGAAAGTAGCGCTCTTCGGCACCATCCCAGAAGAAGCGGTGTTCTGCTCCTATGATGTTCCCTCCATCTACAAGGTTCCCATAATCTTGGATAAGCAAGGAATGGGCGATTACGTCTGCAGAAGATTAGGTCTACCCAAAAAGACTCCTGACTGGGGCAGATGGAAAAAGTTTGTTGATTCCTTCGAAAACCCAAAGTATGAAGTTAAGGTTGCGTTGATTGGCAAATACGCGGGCTTAGTTGACAGTTACGTGAGCATGAATGAAGCTTTCAGGCACGCCGGCGCAGCATGCCAGACAAGAGTTTTAGTAAACTATTTTGAGGCAGAGACTCTGGAAAACAACTTGGAGGGGCTGAAGCTTCTGGAGGGTCATGACGGCGTGTTTGTTCCCTACGGTTTTGGTCCCCGGGGCACTGAGGGAAAGATTGTGGGTATCCGTTTTGCCCGCGAAAACAATGTGCCTTTTCTGGGAATATGTTACGGTTTTCAGTTGGCTGTTGTCGAGTTTGCCCGCAACGTTTGCGGGTTGGAGGGAGCCAACAGCACCGAAATAAACTCGGATACGCCTCATCCTGTGATTGATTTGATGCCTGAGCAACGGAACGTGGACAATAAGGGGGGGACTATGCGTTTAGGCGCACATGAGGTGGTGGTGAAGAAGGACACGTTGGCGTACACGCTTTACGGCGTTGAGAGGCTTTTTGAGCGTCACCGTCACCGATGGGAAGTCAACCCAGACTACTGGGGCACCTTGGAGAAGCATGGGATGGTTTTCTCAGGAAACAGCCTCGACGGCAGACGAAAGGAGATTCTGGAGCTTCCAGACAGATTCTTCTTTTTTGCCTCCCAGTTCCACGGCGAATTCACTAGCAGACCCACTAAGCCAGAGCCGGAATATTACGGCTTCATCAAAGCATGCTTAGACAGGAAACTGGGGAAAACAAAGCCAGAATTCTGAGAATATAATGTTTTTACTGTTTTTTGTCTTTTCGGCAGACTGGATGTCTAGAGTTTCATTATGTTCTCCTGATTGAGCGTAATCAAGCAAAAGATAATATGAGGAAACGGCTACTTGCACGTATTCATGATGGACTGGGAAGCTGATGGTTACTGAAAGCGGGTTGAAACTGAGGAAAACGGTTCCTTTTCTGCTGCTAGGTGTTTTGGTTTTCGTAGCCTATCTGCATTTCTTCGTCGGCATCCCTGAAATCCTTGCCATAATCCGGCATGTGGACCTATTCTGCTATGGTCTTGCAGTTGCGGTTCTCTTCTTGAACATGGCTGTAAATTCTTTGACTTGGCAGTATCTTCTCAGCCCCCTCTCCGTGAAGGTCTCGTTTCGGAAAAATTTCTTGTTCACGTGGATAGGCTTCTTTGTTGACCTTCTGGTGCCGGCGGAGTCAATCAGCGGAGATGCAACCAAGGCTTACCTGATGACTAAGGAGTCAAACGAGAACGGGGGCAAAGTTTTGGCTTCGGTTGTGAGCCACAGGATTCTGCTTATGGTGACGGCTTTGGTCAGTTTGATTGTCAGTTTCGTTTGGCTTTACGTCCTGAACATCGAGGTTCCGGTTCTTGTTTCAGGTCTGGTTTTGTTGATAATTGTTGGCACCGCGGTTTCGCTGTTTTTCATTTTTCTTTTCAGCCTAAAGGAGAGGCTGGCGCAGAAATTGATTGATGCTGTGCTGCGCTTTGTGTCTTTTGTAACTAGGGGACGTTTGGATATCGACCGTCTAAGAGCAACTGCAGTGAAGGCGCTGTCTGCTTTTCATGGCTCCATAGACGTTTTGCTCAGAAAGCCGCGAAGTTTGGTTCTGCCGATAGTTTTTTCGGTGATTGGCTGGTTCTTCAGTGTTCTACTGTCTTATCTTGTCTTCGTTTCGTTGGGTCAGCATGTTGACTTTGCCGTGATAGTGGTTGTCCACTCGGTTAGCATGAGTATCCAGTCTATTCCTTTGGGGATACCGGGAGAGGTGGGCGTTGTGGATACGGCTATGACTTGGCTTTTCACTCTGCTCACTGTAGAGTCTGTTGTTGCCGCTGCGGCGACTGTGCTTATACGGCTTCTGTGGGTGTGGCTCAGAATCGCCATCGGATTCGTGGCTGTCCAGTGGATAGACCTGAAAGACTTGGCAGAGCATCTGCGCAAAGACCTGCTCTGAGCAGGCTCCAAGAAAAAGGGCAGGCTAGGTTTTGGCTGGCTTCGCTAGCGCCTTCCACAGGTGGTCGCTCAGGGGTCGTACAAGCTCGGTTTTTTCTCCTGCTCTTGTCACTAGGTTTCTTCCCATGGATGGCTCAGTTACCTCACCTATTATCGAAGAGTTGACACCGTTCTTGGATAAACTGCGGAGTATCTCCTCTGTCTTATCTTGTTCAGCCACGATGAGAAGCGAGCCGGAGCTTATGAGCTGAAGAGGGTCAACGCCAAAGTGTGCGCAGATTTTGCGTGTCTCTTCGGGAACCAGAATGTCTTTTTCGTGGATTGTGAAGCCGACGTTTGCGGCGTCAGCCAGCTCATGCAGTCCCCCTGCCACTCCCCCCTCGGTTGGGTCATGCATGGCTGAGACTCCTCCGGTTCTATAGGCGGTGAGGGCGTCTTTTACTACACTGATTTTTTCGAAGAACTTCTCCGCTTTGTTGAGAAACTTTTCGTCGAAGATCTTCAGAAGTTCTGCTCTTCGGTCTGAAGCCAGTATGGCTGTTCCCTCTATTCCCGTCCCCTTTGTCAATATGATTTGGTCGCCTATCCTTGCCCCTCGGCAAGTCACATACTTCCCTTCCTCGGCGACGCCTATGGCGCATCCGGACACTATGGGGTGCTCTATGCCCGGCGTGACTTCGCAGTGCCCCCCTACTATGGCGACGTTCAGCTGAGTCGCAGCTTTGTCCATCTGAGTGCAAATCTTCTCTATGAGCTCGGCTGTCGAATTCTTGGGCAACAGTATAATTGAGTTGAACCATCGGGGCTGAACCCCGCGGGTCGCCACATCGTTTGCGCTCACATGGACGGCTAGCCAACCCAGCCACTCTTCGGCTCCCGTTATGGGGTCTGAGGACACTGCCAGCAGCTCTTTTCCGGCTTGGATTATGGCTGCGTCCTCGCCTACTGAAGGACTGAGAACCACGTCGTCTCTTTTGGCGCCCAAATTCCTGAAAACTATCTCCTCCAAAACCTTGTTCGGAACCTTACCCGTCAAGAAAACCATAACACACACCCGCCAAAACTATACCACAGAAGCACCATAAAAAGGATTAACATCAACAACAAAATATTCTCTTGCATAGGCAGTGGTAGCCCGGGGAAAACCAGCGCTTAGGCAATGATTTATACTTTTTTGGCATTGGGGGCTTCGCTCATTTCCCCTTTTTTTTGTTTTTGCTGGTGATAATTGGTGAGTGAACAGACTATAGCCTGTGAAGGCTGTGGCAGCAAATGGACTGTAATAGGTATTGGCAATCAAATACTTGCCAGGCTAGTAGAATGTCCTCTTTGTACAGAAGAAAAGTTGACGTAATTTTTTGGAGGATTTTCTATTGGCTGGTGACAAAGGGCGGGGGCGTGTTCGACCAGTTCGAAGAGTTCGAGACGGTTTTCTAACTCTTGGGGATTTTGCTTTAGGGTTGAGTGAGAATGCCAGAAAGATTCTGAAGTTGTTGGGTGCTGGGAACTGTGCTCGGGATGTTGCCTTGGCTGTTCCTTGTAGTAAAAGTACTGTGAATTATTGGAAAAACAAGTTTGTTGGCGCCGGCGCTTTACGGTTGGCTGTAAAGGATGTATTCAAGGAGTACACGTTGACGCCTTACGGTTCGAAGATTCTCACTACGAGTGAGACAGGTGTTCCAGCAGAGGTTTGTTGTTTAGAGGATTATGCGGTTAAGTTTGGGGTAGTTGATTGGGGCAGAGCTGCGGTGCTGGATTGGAGAAGGTTGGGGCGTCCCAGGAATTGGGAGAAATTGGGAGTCAAAATTGGATCTGTGCGGGTTGTGCGGACCAGCAAATCAGTTATTGTTCATCCTGGACGGCTTCGAGGTTTTGATGTAGATGAACTACTTATGCTCAGTGGAAGGATCGTTAAACGAGTGAAAGGTGTGCTAGAGTGTCATTTTGATTTAGTGTTAGAGGAGCCGGGTGTTGCTTTGCATGAGCCTATTACCCGATTTTATAGTGAAGAAGCTGGAGAGCTAGTTAAGCTTGGAACTACAATTGTTGAAGATGTAGGATCCATAGATAATAGTCCTCCTGAGCAGGTTCCTCATGAGGAGTATGTGGGTAAGGATTTGGCTAAGGCAAGATTGCTGATGCCTCTAAAATTATCTCGGCTAGAGCAAAGAGTAGAAGACATGGAAAAGCGGCTGACTATTTTGAGCGACAATGTCTGTGAACTTGTCTCTGTACTGAAGACTGCTTTGGTTCCTAAGCCGGCTGAGGAGTTTGCTTCGCAGTCAATTGATGATAGAAGGTACATCTCTTAGAAGATTTTTGTGAAGTCGTCATAGACGTTTTTTCTGTGTCCAATATAGAGTATTGTTACTTGTTTTTGGTTTGGGTCTATTTCGTAGATTGCTCGGTAGTCGCCAATTCGTAGGCTGTAGTATTCGCAGTGTTTTAGGCGTTTTCCAGCCTTTTCTGGAGTGTTTTTTAGTTGTTTTAGTTTGCTTGTTATTCTTGTTTTTTCGTTTGTTTTGTTTAGGGCTTTGGCGGCTTTTGGATGTAGCAGTATAGTGTAGGTCACTCTAACTCCTCTAAGGGAATTAGTGTTTCAGGGTGTTCCTTTGCTTCTGCGCTTCTTTGATTTAGCAATTTGTAGAATTCTCGTGTTTTTTCTCTTTCCTGATAATAACTAAGAATGCTTCTAATAGCGTCGCTTCGGTTTTTGAATCGTCCCTCTGCTATCCACTTGTCTAGTTCTTCGATAGTTTTTTGGGATAATCTAAGTTGTACTTGAGACAACACACTACACCGTAAACAAAACAGTTTACAAACAAGATAAAGCTTTCCATTTTTTCGACCAACATCTCTTTTACTTGGTTTTACGGCAAAAAGCTAGAGAGGACTCGTGAAGCTTGGAACCTCGATTGTCGAAGATGTAGGATCCATAGATAAAAGTCCTCCTGAACGGGTTCCTCATGAAGAATATGTTGGCAATGATCTGGTGAAGACAAGGCTGCGAATGCCCACAAATGTTTCTATGCTTGAGCAAAGCCGTATGCATTCATGTGTCAAACACATTGGAGCATTTATATGCCCAACAATTTTTTCTTTGATAGCATTTAAAACATCCTTACAACATTATGACAAATAATGGTTGAGAAGCAATGGATACTCTGTTCCCCCTTCTTATTTCACTATTAATAGTCTTCTTTCACATAATTGGTGAAAAACTCTCTGAGCATATCGAACGTTTTCACCTGAACTTCTTGAGTCTAGCCGCGGGTCTAATGGCGGGAACTCTTTTTCTCGAATTACTACCAAGAATTTCAGACGGAGAACCATACTGGGGCGGACTCATTTACGTAGTTTTCTTGGTAGGGTTTGTTATTGTCCATCTCCTTGAAAAATTCTTATATCAACATCGATCAATTGGCAATGAATTTGTTAGCTTAAAGAGCCAATTTGAATTCTGGGGTTTTATTGCATATCAATTGCTTGTTGGAATTATCAACGTTGTTTTCTTTGAAGCTTATGGGAACTTGGCGGTTTTTGTTCTGATTCCCTTCTTTGTTAGAGCTTTTGCTCTTTCAGTATCTTCAAAGCATATTATCGAAAAAGTCGCCGGAAATCGGAGCCATTTACTGATTCCTTTCGGTCCAATTATCGGAACTATCATTGGCTTGCTTTTTATTCACAACAATCTACAGGTTTTTTTCATTTTAGCGATAACTACGGGTGTTATTTTTTACATAACAGTACGCGATGTTATACCTACAGGTCGAGAAGGCAAACCTCTGTATTTCTTGACTGGAATATTGATTACAATTACAACTTTTCTTATAATTGGTGGCGTATAGACAAATTCAACATTTCATTTCAATAATGATCTCCATATTTTTGGATTGAGAATTTGATTCACTCTAGCATCTGGCTAGGGAGAACAACCTTTGTGGCGAAGTCTTTAAGAGCACTAACATATCCGATGTCTGCAGGGTATACAAAGAAAATTATTTCAGAAGTCATAATTGATTTTAGAGCAGAACTTATTTATTTTTAGCCAAATAAGCCAATCGTCAAAGTTATCTAAAAAAAGGGAAAGAAAGGGGTTTGCTACATTTTCTTCCTTTTAATGTGGTCCCAGACGCTGTGTCCTTTCCATGCAGCTTCGGCGATTGCCATTTTCTGCTTCATTTCAATGTCTCTTGTGCAATAGTAGGCTGTCATGAAATCCATTTTCGTGTATATTGGGCACGTGCTGCATATACAACCGTGTTCAGCCAGGTTGCTGCTTTTTCCATGAGTTGGAAAACAGTATCCGATGTAGTCGTCTTCTTCTCCATATGCTTTGTATGAAGGGCAACTCTTGCAGATACACATAGAGTTAACCATTTCTTCTCGTTGTTTCATCTCTTCAGGCGACATTTCCATTTTTTCCATGATGTCTCACTTCAATGCTTCTTTTATGGCAAGTTTCTAAAGATGCTTCAGGCAATGTCTACATTGGATGCTTATCTTTTGTATGTTTCATCATTTCTTCTTTTGTCTTGAATGTGGCACCACATTTAGGACATTTTAATTCTTCAACCAAAAAATTCACCACAGTATATAACTGTTCAGGCTATTAATAAGGATATATTTATTGACGGTGCCGTAAGATTTCTCGTGATATGTGCATTATGCGTTAGCTCTGCATTGAAGAATTTCATTTACAGTTCTTGTTCTGTCTTAGCATTTCGAAAGTGCGGTTCCATGAACTGAATTCAAAAGAATTAACTATTCAGGATTAATATGTTACTTTAAGATGGGGTGATGTTGTGAAACTTGGGATTATTGGACTAGGCAAAATGGGCAGTAACCTTGCTCTTCAAGCAGTTGATAAAGGACTGAACGTAGTTGGTAAAGCAAGAAGCAAAAAACCAGAGCTAAGTCAGAAAGGCGTAAAAGTGGTTAGCGATTACAAAGTTTTTGCTGATTTTCTTGAACCTCCGCGCGTGATTTTTCTATCGTTGCCTGCGGGCTCCACGATTGACGTTGTAATCAAGGACCTTCTGCCTTTTATCGAAAAAGGGGATGTGATAATTGACGGTGGCAATTCGTACTATAAAGATTCAATTGTTAGAGAAGCTGAGCTTTCCAAGAACGGTATCTATTTTGTTGATTGCGGTACAAGTGGAGGAGTTACTGGTGCAAGGAATGGGGCATGCTTCATGGTAGGCGGCAAACCAGAAGCGATAAAATTATGTGAGTCTATTTTAAAGCTACTCGCTGTTAATGGAGGTTACTTGCATTGTGGAGAACCAGGAAGCGGTCATTTCGTTAAACTTGTTCATAACGGCATAGAGTTTGGAATGCTGCAGGCTATAGGTGAAGGCGTAGAACTTCTTCGGCACGGAGATTTTTCTTTGAACCTGAAAGAGATCTTTCGAGTATGGTCTCATGGCTCGGTCATTCGAAGCTGGTTAGTGGAACTTATGGAAAAGGGTCTTAATGAAGTTGCTGACCTAAGTTTAGTACCAGATTTCGTGGAAGATACCGGCGAAGTTAACTGGCTAGTTCAAGAAGCAATTGAAAAAGAAATCCCGTTGCCAGTGACAACGCAAGCGGTTATGGAGCTTTTCAAGTCAAGAAGAAAACAAAGTGATGCAGCAAGGGCTATAGCAATTATGCGGCACGGTTTTGGCGGTCATCCATACGGCAAAGACGATTACATCGCTAAAGAGAGAAAAACTAGCCGAATTCATCCAGTATGATTTTCAATTAAAATTACTCTTGCAGGTGCTGCGTCGCTGTCGAGTCGGAGGGGAAAACCTACGAAGGTGTATTCACCTTCAGGGACTTCAGCAAGATTTAAGCCCTCAAACAGTGTCAAGTTCTCAATTAAAGTTTGGTGAACATCATCGTCTGCTTCGAACTTTTTAACGCTTAGATAGTCAAAGCCAAGGGTCTTTACCCCTGCGTCAACTAAATATTTTGCAGCATCAAGTTTAACGTGAACGTAGTCTTCTCGAAATTCTTGATAACCCCTTTGAGAGTTTTTTGTTTTTAAAAGAATTATGTCTCCTGGCTTGATCGAATAACCTTGCAGATCCCCTCGATGAATCTCTTTTTCAACGTTCGTCAAGTCAAATACTTTGCATTTTCCATAGAAAGCATCCAAGGGAAGAGCTGCTGAGCCCGCACCATCATTCCGTAAATGTTTTTTTGTATCAACATGCGAGCCAGTGTGGCTACCAATGCAGATCAGAGATTCATTGGTTTTATTCATGGGAATTGAAGCATACAGTCTAATTTGAGGATGAGGATTGCCAGGATAGACAATCATTTCCTCTTTAATTTCCAGCGAGACATCATAGAATTTTGGCATAGTATCGCTCATGCCCTTAGGCGTTCTATTATTATGCATTTTTAATTTATAAATCAGGATACCTTATAGTTTGAATATTAAAGGTGTCTTGGATGCCTCGTCAATTATGTGTTGGTAATGGTAATCTTCTTGTGGATTTTGATGAAAACCTCAATATCCGAGATATATATTTCCCATTTGTAGGCATGGAAAACCATGTCAACGGCCATTTTTGCAGGTTAGGGGTCTGGGTTGATGGTACTTTCTCATGGATAAACGAAACTTGGGAGAAAAAACTGAATTACAAAGAAGATTCTTTGGTGACAGAAGTCTCGTTAAAAAAACCTGAATTGAATTTGGAACTATTGATTGAAGATTGTGTGCATAATTTTCATAACGTTTTGCTTAGAAAAATAAGAATCCGCAATACTTCTACCACTGAAAGAGAAATCAAACTCTATTTTTCGCATGATCTTCACTTAATCGAAACTGATGGAGGAATAACGGCTTATTACCATCCTGAATTGGATGCTATAGTTCATTTCAAAAAGAATCGTTACTTCTTGATTGGTGGAGTATCAGACACTGATGGGTTGGATGAGTTTGCTGTAGGAGTTACCGAGTTCGGGGGGTTAGAGGGCACATGGAAAGATGCGGAAGATGGGCGTCTTAGCAATAATCTTGTTGCTCATGGCTCAGTTGATTCTGTAGTGAGTCTAAAGGCAAAGATTGCCGGCAGAAAGGATGCAACTGTTTATTCTTGGATCGCTGCAGGAAGAAGCCTTGATGAGATTTCAGAGCTTTCAGATACGATCAAAACTGTAGGTCCAGAGCGACTTGTTCGTGAAACAGGCAAATACTTCGAAAATTGGGCAAAAAAAAGCGAGATTAATTTTGGCAATTTACCCGCTAAGATTGTTACAATGTTTAAGAGAAGCCTTTTGATTCTTAGGACACAAATTGACAACAGAGGGGGTATAATAGCTTCAAGTGATTCAGACATTCTGCGTTTTAACAAAGACACCTACAGTTATGTTTGGCCAAGAGACGGCGCTTTTGTGTCATTAGGATTGGATGCTGCGGGATACTTCCATGTGACTCAAAGGTTTTTTAATTTCTGTGGGAGAGCCATCTCAAAAGAAGGCTGTCTCTATCAGAAATATCATCCGGACGGTTCTTGGGGCAGCACTTGGCATCCTTGGTCAAACTCCAGTCGCCAATTTCAACTTCCGATTCAAGAGGATGAAACCGCCTTAGTTCTTTTTTCGCTTTGGAATCACTACTATCAGGCTCGTGATATTGAGTTTATTAGCCCCTTGTACAAACAGTTGATTTGCAAGGCAGCAGATTTTCTGGTCAAGTATAGAGACCCTCAAACTAGGCTTCCATTAGCCAGTTATGATCTTTGGGAGGAGAATAGAGGTGTATCAACGTTTACATGCTCAGCAGTTTTTGGCGGTTTGAAGGCTGCATCGAAACTTGCAGGAGTTTTTGGAGATATTCAAAGAGCCGAAAAATATGATATTGCCGCAAGTGAAGTTAAAGATGCTATCCTAAAACATCTATATGATGATGAGAAAGGGCGATTTCTTAAGATGCTTAAACCTGACGGAAAAAATAGTTTCATAAGAGACACTACTGTTGATAGCAGTGTTTATGGTGTTTTTGAGTTTGGAGTTCTTCCTGCCGATGATGTGCGTGTGGAGAAAACCATGAGAGCTGTAGAATCAGCGCTATGGGTGAAGACCAATGTTGGGGGGGTTGCCCGATATCAAAATGATTATTACCAACAAGTCAGTCGCGATATTGAAAAGGTTCCGGGTAATCCCTGGTTTATTTGTACTCTTTGGCTTGCAGAGTGGTATATCGCTAGAAGCGAATTGGATAAGGGGCTTGAACTGTTGAATTGGATTGCAGATCGAGCTTCTGAATCTGGAGTTTTAGCTGAACAAATTCATCCTTTTACTAATGAGCCTTTGTCTGTATCCCCATTGACCTGGAGCCACTCGACATTTGTTTTGACTGTGATTGAGTACTTGAACAAGTTGAACGAGCTGAAAATCTGCGAAAAATGTGGTTTACCGATTTACCGGACCAAGCAGGGTCGACTATGGTAGCGTAATGGAGGAAGATTGATGAAAGCCTTGGTCGTGAAGCCTCACAGTCCCAACTCGATTGAATTGCGGGATGTGACAAAACCAGTTCCTTCAGAGCGGCAGGTTCTTTTGGAGACTTTGTGTGTGGGAATTGACGGAACTGACCGGGAAATTAACGAAGGAAAATATGGGGAGTCTCCTGAAGGTTCCGATTTTCTTGTTTTGGGACATGAGGCATTGACGCGAATAAGCGCTGTAGGTGATGATGTAAAAGGTTTTTCATCTGGAGATCTTGTTGTTCCCACGGTTCGAAGGCCCTGCTGGGAAAACTGTCTCAACTGCCGAAGGGGCGAAGTAAGCATGTGCCTTACCGGAAACTATTATGAGCATGGAATCTACAAGCTTCATGGCTTTGCTTCAGAGTATGCATTGTCTGATTCGAATTTTCTGGTGAAGATACCTGATGAGCTAAAAGACATGGCTGTTTTGCTAGAACCTTTAAGTGTTGCAGAAAAGGCAGTTTCTCAAGTTTTCAAGATTCAGCAGAGGATGATTTGGGAGCCGAAACGAGCTTTAGTTTTAGGTGCAGGACCCTTAGGTTTGCTTGCTGCGATGCTTCTTCGATTGAGAGGTCTTGATGTCTACAGTTTAGCTACCCAACCAAAAGACAGTTTGAAAGCTGATATCGTTAATTATGTTGGCGGAACATACGTTAATACAACTGAGACTCCATTGCGAACGTTGTCTGTTAAGTTTGATTTGATTGTTGAGGCTACAGGAAACGTCGGTGTGGCAATCGAATCCTTGCCCCTTTTGGGTGTTAATGGAGTTTTGTGTTTTCTTGGGGTGTATCGTGAAAAGGAGGCTTGCCAAGATTTTGGCAAGGTTTTAACTGGAATGGTTTTAGGGAACCGTCTAATGTTTGGTTCGGTGAATTCCGATAAAGTTCATTTTGAGGCGGGTATCCACGATTTGTTTGAGATTCAGCGTAGATACGGAAATGTTGTAGAACGTTTAATTACAGAGAAGTTGACGGTAAACGATTTCCGGAGGGCTTTCTTGCCTGGAGAAACGACGATTAAGACTGTGGTTTGTTTCAAGTGATGACGTGCAATTTGTGAGTTGGCGTTATTTTTTAGTATAGAGGGAGGTTTGAGTGCTCTTCTAAGAAGTGGTGGTATTGTTCGGGCGTTTTTAGTGAACTGAATGCTCGGGCGACTACTTCGGGTAATGCTGGGTGTATGTGTATGGCTTCGGTGAGTGGTTCTGATCGTTGATCTTCTGTGTACATCAAGTTTATTATTTCTTGTATTAGAACTGAGGCTTGTGGTCCTATTATGTGGGCGCCAAGAATTTTTTCTGTTTCTTTTTGGATTATGACTTTGACGAAGCAGTCTTTTACGGCCATGGCTTCGCCCTTTGCGGTGTCTTCGTATTTGTAAAAGCCAATTAGTATGTTTTCTTTTCCGTATTTTTCGATGGCTTCTTTTTCTTTTAATGCGACGCTAGCGATTTCTGGCTCTGTGAATACGGCATGTGGGACAGCGTGGTAGTCTGTTTTGGTTTTCATTTTCAATATGGCATTGTAGTATACAATTTTTGCTTCATAGTTTGCTACGTGTTTGAACATGTAGTTTCCGTCTGCGTCTCCTAGTGCGTATATGTTTGGTTGTGTGGTCTGCATGTACTCGTCGACTACTATGTATCCTCGGGAGTCTGTTTTTATGTTAGCTCGTTCAGGGTGAAGAATGTCTGTGTTGGGGCTTCTTCCAACAGCGACAAGGATTTCTTCTGCGATAGTTTGAGTTTCTTGTTTGTTATCTCGGTTGGTGGCGATGATTTTTTTTCCCTGTGGTGAGGCTTCGACTTTGGTTACTTCGTGATTTGTGATTATTTTAAGGTGTTTTTGTAGTTCTTTTTTTGCTAAGGCAGATATTTCTGGTTCTTCTTCTGGAATGAATTGGGGGTTTCTTCCAATTATCGTAACTTCTGAGCCCATTGCTGACAAGAAGTGTCCGAACTCTGCTGCTATGTATCCTCCCCCTATGATGACTATGCTCTTTGGCAGCGTGCTTATCTGAAGTATAGTATCACTGGTTAGGTAGCCTGTTTGTTGGAGTCCTTCGATTGGTGGAATGGATGGTTTTGACCCTGTGCATAGGAAAATCGTTTTTGATGTTATTGTTTCATTTTCTATCTTAAGTGTGTAGGGGGCGATGAACTCTGCTTGTTTTGGGTAATAATCTATGTTTTTTGAGTTTGAGAGTCCTGTTCGTATCATGTTTATGTCTCGATTAATTGTTGACCGCATTTTGTGCATAATTGTTGGAAAATCTATTTTCTTGATTTCAGTATGGATTCCGAATTCTGTGCTTCTTTGAATTGTTCTCACAACTTCTGCGGGATAAATCAGGAGTTTGGTGGGTATGCATCCTCTGGTTAGACATATACCTCCCGGTTCATCTTTATCTATTACGGCAACTTTCAGATTTGGATTTTCTTGGATTGCCGCAGTTGCTATTTCCATTCCAGAACCAGTCCCTATAACAATTAAATCATACTCTTTCATACTGAAACACGGTCCACTAACATAACGAATGGTCTGTA
>OMKS01000586.1_pt1 | contig 34089 bp, 30 predicted proteins | sample 1674721 | NCBI WGS metagenome assembly OMKS01 (sample SAMN06264996, study PRJEB25208) | sediment metagenome | isolation source: hot spring sediment | place: USA: California | collected 2014-09-02 | reverse complement strand
ACTCCGCTCTGCAGGCACAGCGTATCCTGGGGGACGTGCCCCTGGTGGTGTTTGATTCACTTCAGACCAGCATGGCGCTTGACCTGCAGATCAACGAGGTTGCCAAAGCCATCAACAACGGCACTCAGCTGCAGGACCTGCTGGCAGTGGCCGAATCTGCCCGCGCGCGCACCAACCTGTATTTCACCGTCGAAACACTGGAATTCCTCATCCGCGGCGGCCGCTTGAGCTTTGTACAGGGTGCTGCCGGCAACCTGCTGCACATCCGCCCGATCCTCACCTTCGAAGGCGGCAAGATCGTTTCCAACACCAAGACGCGCACCTTCAAAAAAGCTGTGCGCCTGCTGGTTGACAAAGTGCTGGCAGAGTTGGAAGGCAAACAACTGCTCAACATCGCTGGCGCCTACACCAACAATCAGGACTTTGTCTATGAGATCATGGGCGAAGTCTGCAGCGGCTTGAACATGCCCATTCCTGCAGATAACCTGATCCTGCCGCTCAGCCCCGTTATCGGCACCCACACCGGCCCGGGCGCATTCGGCATCGCCTACATCCTGGCAGAATAAATCTATAATTCATCCTTTTCCGCATCATACAGAGGAAACCCATCACGTGGGCTTCCTCTGGTAATCGTTAACATTCATACGTTCCTACTAAATCGGAAATAATTGTTTTTCATATACCTACCCCGTCATCGCCTTTGGCGCTGCCACCCCTTCCGTATCGGAAGGGGCTTGAAGATAATTTCTCCGTGAAAATGATAGTGTTCGAATAGTAGAGCCCCTGTTACTCCCTCCGCGTCGGGGGGAGTGGCCGTCAAAATGCTCACATTTTGACGGCCGAGGGGGGATTGTAAGCAAAGCAACACCATTTCAAGCTAGTTGAGTTTAGTTGGAACAGATGCGCTAACATTCATCCCAGGCCTTTCTCTGCTGGTATAATTCAACCATCGCAACCAATACACGACTACGGTTTTGAACAGGAAATATAAGGAGTCCACCGATGACAAAAATTGCCATTGTGACCGACAGCACCGCTTCATTCAGTGAGCACCACATCGACGATGTGCCGGTGTATGCCGTACCGCTGGATGTGATCTGGGCAGGAGAAACCTACAAAGACGGCGTGGACATGCAGCATGACGCCTTCTATACGCGGTTAAAAACCGCCAAAGAAATGCCGACAACCTCGCAGCCCTCGCCCAATGCTTTCCTTGAAGTGTACAAACCACTGTTGGCCGATGGCTACCAGATTCTCAGCATGCACATTTCTGAAGGCATCTCCGGCACGATCAACTCCGCCCGGCAAGCAAAACGCATCCTCGGCGAAGATGCACCGATCGAGATCCTCGATTCATTCGTCACCGCCATGGTACTGAAGATGCAGATCCTCGAAGCCGCGCAGGTCATCAACCAGGGCGGCAGCTTTGAAGACGCCATCGCGGCAGTCAAATCAGCGCGCGAACGCTGCGGCGTATTCTTCACCGTGGAAACCCTGGAATTCCTCGAACGTGGCGGACGTCTCACCCGTATGGAAGCCTTCGCGGGCAACCTGCTGCAGATCCGCCCCATCCTCACCTTCGCGGACGGCAAGATCACCTCCATCCAAAAGGCACGCACTTTCAAGGGCGCGCTCAAAGCCCTCAAAGAACACTTCATGAAGGGCATCGAGGGCAAACAGGTGCGCAATGTATGTGCCACCTACGCCGATAACCAGGCGTTCGTCGAAGAATTCATGGCTGAATTGCTGCAGGAAGCCGGCATCGAACGCCCCGCGCAGATGTTCATCGACCCGCTGACCCCCGTCGTCGGCACCCACACCGGCCCGGGCTGCATCGGCATTGCTTACCTGCTGGAAGAATAAACTCACGTGATACTAATTCCCATGAATCCCTGACCATAATCCCGGCAAGCAGCACACTACTCTCTGCTTGCCAATTTCTTAATAAGGAGCCACCCATGTCAAACACCATTCCCTTTACCCGTGAAATCCCCGTCCGCCATCAGGTGGATGTCTTCATTGCCGGCGGCGGGCCTGCCGGTGTTGCCGCCGCCCTGGCGGCCGCGCGCGGCGGCGCCTCGGTCTTTCTCATCGAAGGGCAGGGCTGTTTCGGCGGCATGGGCACCAGCGGCCTGATCCCCGCCTTCATGCGTTTCGGCGACCGGGTCACCTTCCTGGCGGAAGGCGTGGGGCGTGAGATCTATGAAGCCCTCAAGCAGGAAGCCACCATCTACGATGACCGTGTGCATGATGTGGTTGGCATTGATGTGGAAGCCATCAAACGATTGTATGACCGCCTGATGGAAGCCAGCGGCGCTCAATTCTCCTTCTTCACCCAGCTGATCGGGGTGGAAGCCGAGGGAAGTGAAGTGAAAAACGTGATTTGCTCTGGCAAAAGCGGGCTGTTTGCCGTGCAGGCGAAAGTCTACCTTGACGCCACCGGCGACGGCGACCTGTGCGCCTGGGCGGGCGCGCCTTTTGAGAAGGGCGATGAAAACGGACGCATGATGCCCGGCACCTTATGCGGTTTGTGGGCGAATTTTGACTGGGACAAACGCAACCGCCTGCCCGTGCCCGACAGCCACTACCTCGAACAAGCTTTCCAGCAGGGCATGTTCACCATCCCTGACCGCCACCTGCCGGGCATGTTCCGCACCGGCAAAGATACCGCTGGCGGCAACCTGCTGCATACCTTCGGCGTGGATGGCACCGATGAACGTTCTTTGACCGAAGCCATCCTGTGGGGACGCAAGGTCATCCTCGAATATGATGCCTATTACCGTCGCTACTTCCCCGAAGTGTTCGCCGAGGCGCACCTGGTCGCCACCGGCGCGCTGCTGGGCATTCGCGAATCGCGCCGCATCATGGGTGATTACGTCCTCAACCTGGCGGATTTCGAGTCGCGCGCCGCATTCGAAGACGAAATCGGGCGCTACTGCTATCCCGTTGACATCCACCCGCTGACCAGCGACCCGAAAGAATTCGAGCGCTTCGATGAAGAGTACCACCGCCTGCGTTACCAGCCGGGCGATTCCTATGGCATCCCTTACCGCACCCTCACCCCGCGCGGTTTTGATAACCTGCTGACCGCCGGGCGCTGCCTGAGCAGTGACCGCATCATCCAGGGTTCGCTGCGTGTTATGCCGGGCTGTTACCTGACCGGGCAGGCTGCGGGCGCCGCCGCCGCCATCGCCAGTCAAAAAGATGTCAGTGTGCATGAGATGGACATCCATCTACTGAAAGAGCGTCTGCTGGCGCTGGGTGCTTACCTCCCCAACGCATAACCAGGGGATAAAACAGAAGGGAAAGCAACCCATGGCAGACTCCAGCACAAAAAAACGCATCAAAGAGCTCCTGCGGGAGGTACAGCGTACGCAATCAGCCGAGGAAAGGCGATCTTTGCTGCGGCGCGCGCTTGATATTGACCCTTCCAACGAACAGGTCAATATGTGGATGGTGGTGTATGCGCAGGACGAACGAGAGCGCGATCACTACATGCGGCGTGTGCAGGAGATCAACCCCCGCAACCGCATGGCCAAATGGCTGAACAAAATGCTGGTGCAGATGCCGGACAGCCCCACCCAGTTTCTGGAAACCACCGACGCCCCCCGCTCTCCTTACAATTTCAGCAAGCTCTTTCTTATCATGACCGCTCTCAGCCTGCTGCTGCTGGGTGGTTTTCTCGTCTTCCGCCAGAACCGCCACCAGGCAGACCTGGCGCTGCTGGAAGAGGGCCTGCGCGCGCCAGCCACCGTCACTGACCTGCGGATCGTGGAAGGCGAGGACAGCGACACCTACCGCGTGGGTTTCGCCTTCACGGCTGTGCAGCAGGGCGAAGAAGTGCGCTTCGAGGACCTCCGCAACACGGTAACCGCCGCCACCTACCGCGCCCTGTCTGTGGGCGACATTGTTGAAGTCATATATCTTGCCGACAATCCCGCGCAAGCAAAGCTTACGCTTGAGTTCAATGAAGAATTTTTGCAGGCGCGTTATGCCCGTGACAGGCGGTTGGTGCTGATCGCTGTGGCGGCCTCACTCCTCATCGACATCTCGGTGATTCTGATCGACCGCGCGCGTCAGCGCAAAACAAGCGCCTGACCATCAAACGACTGTTAATCATTTTCTTGGCCGTTTTTAATGGTTCAAATCTGCGCGGTCAGGTTTTCGATGCGCTCCATGACCGCATCCACCAGTACCTGCAACGGCTCGCGCTCGAATGCCAGTTGAATACCGGCGGTGGCGAATAACTCCTGCAAACCGACGCTGCCGCCCAACGCCAGGGCTGTGCGCAGCGACTTGACCGCGCCTTTGTAGTCATGCTGACTGTTCAGCCATACTTGCAGCGCACCAGTCTGCGCCAGTCCATACTCGATGTAATAGAAGGGGTCGCTGAAAATGTGGATCTTGCGGTGCCAACCGGTGGCTTTGATATCCTCAAAGCCGCTCCAATCGGCATCCGGCAGGAAGCGGTCCCACAGTTCTGACCAAACCTGGTCGCAATTGGCAGGTTCACAGGCGGCTGCCGGGTGGGTATACGCCCAATGCTGGAACAGGTCCACCACCGACATGAACGGCAGGAATGCGAGGATGGTGCGCAGTGCCTGGATCTCCGCAATACGGTGTTCGGCGGCATCATAAAAACCGCTGGATTTTGCGCGGCCGGTCAGGCGCGCTTTTTCTTTGCCCAGATGGGATAGCGCCAGCAATTCCATACCCATGGCTGCCACCTCAGCAAACTCGATCGGCGGGTTGAATTGCTGGTAATACTGGATATTGCCGAATTTGAAGGTGTCATAGAAATGGAAGCAATGGCCGCCCTCATGCAGCACCGCCATCAGGTCGCTGTGCAGCCCGACGCAGTTCAAAAACGAGAACGGATCGCCGCTCACCGGGTATTCCAGGGTGTAGCCGCCGGGGGCTTTGTTGTTGCGGTTATGCAGGTCAAACAGGTCAGCTGCGCGCATATGTTCAAAATAGCGCGCAAAATCCGGGTGAATTTTCTCGAACACGCCCACGATCTTTTCTTCCAGTTCCTGCGGCGTTTCATAGGGTTTCAAGGGTTGGCCGCTGAGCGATTCCACCAGCAGGTCCCAGGGACGTAATTTTTCAACGCCCAGACGCTGGCGGTGTTCTTCCATCAACTGACTGACCGCCGGCACCACCACTGCCTCGATGGCATCATGGTAGCGGTGGCAGTCCTCGGGGGTGTAGGCAAAGCGGTACAACTCCAACCAGCGATATTCGCGGAAATTCTTCAGCCCGGCGTTAATGGCGATACGGTTGCGCATTTCCATCAGCCGCACCCACAACTCATTCAGAGCGGCGCGGTCCGCCAGTTGACGCTCAGCGCTGGCGCGCCACATTTGCTCGCGTTCGTCGCGGTCGGTGGAAACCAGCAGCGGCTGCAACTCTGCCACCGTTTTTTCTGCGCCGTCCAATTCTACGGTCTGTGAACCGGCAATTTCATCATATTCAGTAGCAGTAACATACTGGTCATTGAGCAACGACAGGTTACGTTCCGTAAACAGCGCTGCTCTGGTACGTAGATTCAGCAAACCCAACTCAAAACCGGGCGGCACCAGCTGACTGGTGAGCAGGTCTTCTGTCAAGCGCTGGTCAAAGGCTTTTACATTGACCTGAATGGTGTCCAGGAAACGTTTGAACGCCTCTTTGGCCTTGATATCGGTGGTGTTGCGCGTGGTGTTGATATAATGGCGGTTGTTGATCTCGGTCACGACCATGATCAGGTTTGACCAGGCACCCAGCCATTCGCTCAGGTTTTCAGGGGAGATTCGGGTGTTTTCCAGTGCCTGGTAATAAGGCTTGAGATCGTCCCAGCTCAGTGACAGCAGTTCTTGCGCGGTTAACTCAGTTGTAATGGACAGCAACGATGCACCTCAGTTTTCGAAGGATTCAATTTTTTATGTGTCATTCGCCCAGAATGGGACGGAACACCGCGGGATTGTCTTGCAGGTATTGCACACGGATGTAACTGCCGGTTTTGAACATTTCTGCCACCGAACGCGGTATAGAATGTTTGGCATAATGCTTGCCGCCAGCATACAGATACAGCAGGTGATGCACTTGTTTGCGGTTCATCACGCCCCCATCCAGGTAGCGGTCTGACCAGTTATCGATGACCTTGACAGATTCTTCCACCGCTGCACGGTCTAACGCACGCGCCTCATTGATGTGGCGCAATTCATCATAGGCAGAATAAAAACCTGCCAGCGCACCCAGGGCGAACAGGCCCGAGATCACCCAACCGAGAATATGCACCGGTTCTGGCTGTACAAAGACGTTGATCACCACAAAAGCCAGCAATGCGCCAAACAGCGCATACAGCACGCCTACAAAAATAACCCGCCAGGTTGGTTTCACCGGCAGGTGATCCTTCATGTTGCGGGTCAGTTCATCAGAGGTATACAGGGTTTTGGGTTCTTCAGTCATCATACCGCCTTTTCATTCGCACACATTAATGCGTTACGAATTATTATTTTACTCTGAAAACAAAATCGCTTCAATGCTGGCTGACATTCGATGTATGAGAAAGTATTCATTTGCGTTTTGCCAGCCGCTCCAACCAGTCCATGGTGGCGCTGCCCAGTGTATGACGCACCTCGCAGCGGCGGCAGGTGTAGGTCAACCGCTGGAAGCGCAGGTCATTTAATGCATTGCAGTGTGGGCATTTGACCGTTTTCACGCGCAGCGCGCGCTCATACTCGTCTTTCCCATGCAATTGGTACGCCAGTTCCTCGCCGCAGCGGCGGCAGTGCAGGGTAACCACGTTGGTGAAACGGTTCTTTGCGCCGCATCCCGGACAGCGTTCTTTGTGTGTGACCGGCGCCAACCGCAAGCGGCGTATACCACCACGCCAGATCACCGCTGAACCGATCACGATCGCCACCAGGTCAAGGATCGCCCAGCCCGCTCCGAGAAAATCCGGAAAAATCAGTGACAGGCTGACCGGAATCGCCATGATCAGCACCCCGAGCGCCACCACCATCCACGCCGGGCGGCGGAATTTTCGGGCAGGCACCAGCGACAGGCGCAAGGTATCAGCTTTGCGTTCTGCCTCCGCCACATACGTACCGCCGAAGGTATACACATAATACATGCTCTGGAGCGCCGGGCTATAGACGGCATCCTGATAAGCGCGCGCAGCCTCGCCATCCTTCAAGTGCCAATGGCGCGCTTCCATATAGCTCAACTGGCGCGCCACCAGCATCTGTTGAAAGTCATTGTCAGACACCAGCGCGGGGGTAACCGCTTCCTGCCCGCCCCATTGCTGCGCGGGGATCAGCAGGGTCTCGGCTTCCTCCAGGTTCAACTGGCGCGGCAGTGCCTCTTGCAGTACCTCCTGCAGCGGACGCTGGGTACCGGGGCTGGCTTCGAATATGACAATGGTTTTAATCTTCGCCATCGGTCGTCTGTCCTTTGTCCATGATTATACATGCGAACACCCCCGATGATGAAATCGGGCTGCGCTCTTTTTTTCGATGGCGACTTACACCGTACGTCAGCCCTGGCTATCACAACTGCGCAGTGACCACACCTGCAGGTCATCAAAATGCGCCTGTCCGCCCTGGCTGAACAACCCCAAACCGGTGTTCGCCGCATCAAAATCTTTCAGCACCCGCACCGCGCAATAGCGCCCGCCATCGACGAACAATTCTGCCACCGAACGGTCCATGAACAAGTGTAAATCGATTGGCTGCGCCAGCTCTGCCTCACTCAACGGAATATGCACCCCATCCAGATGCACCCCTGCCCGGTCTACCCACAGGAGGTGGGCGGCGCTGCCATCCTGTGCAAGACGCAAGTCGAAACCAGCTGTTTCTGCGCTGCCCAAAGACAGGCGACAGTGCAGTTCATACTGGCTGCCAGCCGCTGTGCTCAGCGTATGGGTGTCATCCTCCAAGGCGATGTGGCCTTCCTCCTTCATCAGCGCGCTGCGCAGAGATGTCATTTCGGCAATGGGCGGTGTGCGCAACACGCCCTGCCCATCCACCCGCACCGCGCGCGGGATGCCCATACAGCCGTTCCAGCCGTGTCCCGGCGCCCAGCCGCGGATCCAGCCGAACAGGATACTGCGGCCGTCCGGGGCATACAGGTGGTTGGTGGCGTAATAATCAGAATGGCCGAATTCGCTCCAGTCATAGCGCCCCTGCCAGTGCGGCTCAAAGCGATAATTAGCCAGGTCAAACTCGCCCAGCGCTGCCTGCACATTGTTGAACGGCGACCATAGATACAGCCAGCGCCCGTCTATCTCAAAGAAATTTGGGCATTCGGCGTCAATTTCTGATATGATCCCGCGGAATTCCCACTGCAGGAAGGCGTCATCCAGCGCTTCATAGAGCGGCAGCCCCACGCCGGTCATGCCCACCAGCATGAATGTACGGTCCTGGGTGTGAAAGACAAAGGGATCGCGCCAATCTGGGCGGAAAGCTGCCGATGCTCCCTCGCGCTTCAATACTGGTTCGGTCAGTTTCTCCCACTGGAGCAAATCAGCGCTGCCCAACGCAGCATCCTGGGTGAAATCGCCTTCGGCTCCCTCTGCCGAAGGCAGGTTGGCGCGTGTGTAGAATGCCAGTGGCTGTTCCAGCTTATTGATAGCAACACAGCCTGACCAGATGCCGTTTTCTGTACCGTCCATCGCCGGCGTCAGGGCAATTGGCAGATGCTCCCACCGCAGCAAATCACGCGAACGGGCATGCCCCCAGTGCATGGGGCCCCAGTCGTCACTGAAAGGATGATGCTGGTAGAAAAGATGATACCAGCCGTCATGATAGATGGTGCCGTTGGGATCATTCAGCCAACCGGCTGGCGCAGTGAAATGATAGCACGGACGTGCGGGATCAGTCATGGGTTGTAGCTCCTTCGATGTTTGGTTCATTGACAGACAGAGGAATTATACGTCATCGCCCAGGCAGACGGCGTCATTTTTCGCACTTACTATGAATACTGGTGGGTGAGAGAATCCCAGCATTTGGGGTCGCTGGGGTCATACAACAACTGGTCAATATGCCCCAGGTGCAGCGCAGCATGAAGGATGGCGTATTGAATGCGCGAGTAGTTGCTTTCCATGCTCTTCAACGGGTCGTTGTCCATCAAGCGCTCATCATCGAAATGGCTGAGGTAATCGAGGCTCAACGTTTTCACCTCATCCATATACACACCGATTTCTTCCAGCGAAGGCAGCTGCCTGGCTGGCAAGGCATCGCGCCTGCCATGTTTGAACGGAAACTCATCATACGACAGGCCTTCATCCGCCATGGGAGAGATATTTTTTTCGAAAGACTGCAGAAGGTGCAGCAGCAGCCTGCGCGCGCGTATGCCTGCCGGTGAAAGGCTCTCGTCGGTGCCGTTGGAGCGCAGCTGCGTAAGGCAATCCTCGATCAACTCAAACATATACCATGTATCACCATGAATATGCTCCGAGAAAAAGTCCATCACGCACTCCTTTCCAGTATTCAATTTTAAGTGTACAGGTTGGCGGCGGAATTTCAAGCACCAATTTGTAAATTCACCCGAAAAATATATGTTTGCCCCTTGCCACCGCCATTATTGCTTTGTATAATTTGATTAATAATGTAGAAAAAAGTTATAAAAATTGACACACTGCGTCATAAACACTCATTGCCGATGACCCCCCAGGCTGCGGGCAGAACAAGATAGATACCAGGTGTGATACGCCTGTTTTTCTGACACATTCATCGACACATGCATTCACGACAAAGGAAAGCGAAGGTTTCAATATGCGGTATGAGAACGTCTATATCGAAGGAATGGGTTATGTTGTCCCCGAGCGGGTTATCAGCACGGACTGGTTTGAAGAAGAACTGGATCCCGTCTATAAAAAACTGCGCATTCCCAAGCGGTTCTTCCAGCGCATCACCGGCATTGAAGAACGCCGCTGGTGGCCCGATGACTGGCAGCCTTCAGACGGCGCCGCTGAAGCCGGACGGCGTGCCATTCACAATGCCAGCATGACCAATGAAGATATCGAATGCCTGGTGTATGCCGGGGTTTGCCATGACTACATTGAACCCGCCAACGCCGTTTTTGTGCATGACAAGATCGGCCTGCGCCCAGAAGCCCTCAACTTCGATGTGGTCAACGCCTGTCTGGGTTTTCTCAACGGCATGGTGATCGTAGCTAACATGATCGAGTTGGGGCAGATCGAGGTCGGCCTGGTGGTGGCGGCTGAATCGCCGCAGGAAGGGCAGCTGGCAACCATGGACCATATGCTCAACAATGGCGTCGGCAAAGACGACATCCGCGACAACCTGGCTTCCTTCACCCTCGGTTCTGCCGCGGTCGGCATGGTACTGACCTCGAAAGAACGCTCCACCACCGGCAAACGCCTGCTGGGCGGCGCGCACTACAGCGGCACCCAGAATAACAAACTATGTGTAGCGCAGCGCACCTGGATGCACACCAATTCAGCCGAACTGCTGGAAAAAGGCACCCTGGTGGTGTTGGAAACCTGGGACCGCTTCAAACAAGAAATGGGGTGGAGCAATGATGACATTGACCGCCTGTTCACCCATCAGGTCAGCGAACCGCAGCGGGTGGACGCGCTCAAAGCTCTGCACTATCCCAAACACGGCAAAGATTACCCCAACCTCAAATACATGGGTAATACCGGTTCGGTAGCGGCGCCGCTGTGCATGGCCATGGGCATTCATGACGGAATATTGAATGATGGCGACAAGGTAGCCCTGTTGGGAGTCGGATCCGGCATCAATAGCATCATCCTCGGCATCCAATGGTAAACTGATACCAGCCAACCGGTTCCACCAAACGAAAGGAGCGGTTTGATGGACTATCGAACCCAGTATCCGTTTACCTCGCACTACTTTGAGAGCAACGGTGTGCGCCAGCATTACCTGGATGAAGGCCCGCGCGATGCGTCGGTGATGGTCATGCTGCACGGCAACCCCACCTGGTCCTTCTATTGGCGGCATCTCATCCGTGAATTTTCTAAAGACCACCGCGTGATCGTGCCCGACCATGTCGGCTGCGGCCTTTCAGACAAGCCACAGGGTTACTCTTACACGCTTGAAACACATATCAACAATCTGCAGGCGCTGCTGACCTCACTTGAAGTCAGCGACATCACCCTGGTGATGCATGATTGGGGCGGCGCCATCGGCATGGGTTATGCCACCCGCCATCCTGAAAAAATCCGCCGCCTGGCGGTGATGAACACCTCCGCTTTCTTCCGCCCGGTGCTATATTGGGCCATCCACCTGTCACGCTCACCCCTGCTGGGCGACCTGCTCACCCGCGGGCTGAATGCTTTTTTGCTGGGTGCACTCGTGATAGGCACCTCGCAGCACAAACGTCTTAACCGCGCAGTGCGCGCCGGTTACCTGGCGCCCTACCGCAGTTGGCACGACCGCGTCGCCATCCTGCGCTTTGTACGCGACATACCCATGCGCGCCGACCACCCCACCCGTATCACCATCGATGAGATTGAAGCACGCCTGCCGCTGCTGCTCGACAACCCCATGATCATTTTCTGGGGGGTGGACGACCCCGTGTTCACCACCGAAGCCTTCCTCAGCGGCTGGCGGACCTACTTCCCGCAGGCAGAGGTGCATGAACTGCCCAACGCCGGCCACTTTGTGGTCGAAGACGCCTACGAGCGCATCATTCCCTTGTTGCGCGCCTTTATCAACCAACCAGGAGAACCTGCATGACCGTCAACAACATCGCCGAAACCCTGACCAGACGCGCCGCCGAAGCGCCGCACGCCCTTGCCATCAATTTCACCACCGGTTACGATCCCGACGGACAGGCCATCTATAAAGAATTGTCAGTCGGTGAACTGAATGCGCTGTGCGACCGCTATGCGCATGCCCTCACGCGTCAGGGCATCGCGCGCGGCGAGCGTGTGCTGATGCTGGTGTCACCCGGCATTGACCTGATTGCGCTGGTGTTTGCCCTGTTGAAAATGGGCGCCGTCCCGGTGGTCATTGACCCCGGCATACCGCGCAAATCTTACCTGCGCTGTGTGCAGGACACCGCCCCGACTGCCTTCCTCGGCATTCCCAAAGCACATTTGCTGCTGCGGCTCTATCCGCGCGCTTTCAAAACCGTCAGGCATGCCCTGGTGGCTGGCAACCGCGCCATGTTTGGCGCTCCCGCGCTGGATTCGCTCCTGCGTGAAGGTGAACCGCCTTTCCCGACTGTGGATATGGCACCCTCTCAGGAAACCGCGGTGGCGTTCACCTCCGGCTCGACCGGCATCCCCAAGGGCGTGGTCTTCCAGCAGGAAGTATTCACCGCCCAGATGTCCTTGCTGCGCGATGAGGTCGGCATTCAGCCGGGCGAAGTCGATATGCCGGGTTTGTTCACCCTGTCGCTGTTCGGCCCCGCCCTGAACCTGGCAGAAGTATTCCCTGACATAAACCCCACCGCACCGGCCACCCTGAACCCTGCGCATCTGGTGCAGACCATCCAGCGCAAAGGCGTCAACAACTCCTTCGGTTCGCCCACCATCTGGCGACTGGTGGCCGATTATTGCCTGCCGCGCGGCATTAAACTGCCATCATTCAAACGCATCTTAATGGCCGGCGCGCCAGTGCAGCCTTCGCTGATTGAAGCCTACACGCGCATTCTGGAAGGCGGCGAGGTCTATACTCCCTATGGCGCCACCGAAGCCATGCCGCTGACCATGATGAGCGGCAGCGAGATTCTCGCAGAAACCGCCGCCCTCAGCGAACAGGGGCACGGTATGTGCGTAGGTCGTCCGGTCAGCAACATCACCATGCGCATCATTAAAATCAACGATGAGGTCATACCGCAATGGGACGACAGCCTTGCGCTGCCGCAGGGCGAGGTCGGTGAGATCACGGTCAAAGGGCCGGTGGTCACACGCCAGTACCTCAACCGCCCCGACCAGACCGCCCTGGCAAAGATCTACGAAGGCGACGCCGTGTGGCACCGCATGGGTGACCTGGGTTACTTTGATGAAAAAAGCCGTTTGTGGTTCTGCGGGCGCAAATCACACCGTGTGGAAACCGCCGACGGGCTGCTGCTGCCGGTGCCCTGCGAAGCCATCTTCAACCTGCACGAAGACGTCTTCCGCAGTGCCGTGGTGGGTGTGGGCGCAAAAGGCGCGCAGATTCCGGTGCTGGTGGTGGAACCCATGCCCGGCAAATTCCCGCGCTCGGTGGAAGCCCGCGTCAAATTCTCTGAAAGCCTGTTATCGCTGGGCAGTCAGCACGAACAGACCCGCCGCATCGAGACCATCCTCTATTACCCGCGCTCCTTCCCCGTGGATGTGCGCCATAACGCCAAGATCGAACGCCTGCAGCTGCGTGATTGGGCGGCAAAGAGGTTGTCATGAAAGCGCTGGTAACCGGCGGCGGCGGTTTCCTCGGCCGCTATGTGGTTGAGCAATTGCTGGCACGCGGTGACGAGGTTGTGGTTTTCACCCGCGGCAGCTACCCAGAACTAACCGCCATCGGCGCACATGTCATTCAGGGCGACCTTGCAGATGAATCCGCCATCATTACAGCATGCGCGGGCATCGAGTGTGTCTTTCACATCGCCGCCAAAGCCGGTGCCTGGGGCGATTGGGACGATTTTTACCGCAGCAATGTCATCGGCACACAGAACGTGATTGCCGCCTGCCGCGCCAATGGTGTCAAGAAACTGGTCAATTGCAGTTCGCCCAGCGTGATCTTTGACAACCAGGCCCATGAAGGCGTGAATGAATCCTATCCCTATCCCGATAGTTATGAATGCCACTACCCGCATACCAAAGCGCTGGCAGAGCAGCTGGTCACACAAGCCAATGATAGCTCGCTATCGACGGTGACCCTGCGCCCGCACCTCATCATCGGACGGCGCGACCGTCACCTGCTGCCTGCTTTGCTGGCAGCCGCCGCGCGCGGCAGCCTGCCTCAGGTCGGTGACGGCAGCAACCGTGTGGATCTGTCGTTTGTTGAAGATGTCGCCCGCGCGCACTTGCTGGCAGCCGACCGCCTCACACCTGATTCACCGGTGGCGGGCTCGGTCTATTTCATCAGCCAGGAGGAACCGGTGGTGCTGTGGCCGTGGGTGCGCTGCCTGCTGGAGCGTGCCGGCTACCCGCAGCCGAAAGTGACCCTGTCCCTGCCTGTGGCGCGCGCTGCCGGCGGGCTGCTGGAGTTCATCTACCGCACACTGCGCCTGAAAGGCACACCGCGCATCACGCGCTTTCTGGCGAGTGAACTGGCGCTCAGCCACTGGTACGATATCTCCGCTGCCAAGCGCGACTTCGGCTACCAACCCCAACACACTATGCAGGAGGTTGAGGACATCGTCGTCCAATGGGTCAAGGATGGTATGCCGCAGTGAGCGTCAGGCGGCTGGTCATCCTTTTGATCGGTCTCGTCTGTCTGGCTGCCTGCACAACCATGCCCGCTGAACCGACCATAGCTGCCCCCGTTTTGCCAACCACGACACCGCAAACGCTTGACACAGCCACACCTGCACCGACCGCTACCGCCACCCTGTCACCCACACCCACGCCATCACCCACGGTGACGCCTTATCCGCTGGCATTTCCCCTTGGTGAGATCGCCTATCGTATCCCACCCACTATCCGCTATTTGACCAGTGACAGCGTCACCATCTTCTTTGAATTGGATCAGCCTGCGCAAGGGATGTTAATGCTGATCGATGAAACTGGTATGCTGGCGCAGGAACAGGCATGGGATACCGCCGATACCCGCCACCTGCTCACGTTTGAGGGGTTTACCCCCGGCGCGACTTACCATGTACTGCCGGTGCTGACCAGCGAAGAACAATGGACACAGCCCACATTCCTGGGTAAACCCTGGCCGCTGGCCGTTACTTTCCCTTCTGAAAAAACGCCGCTGCGCATCGGTGTGATCAGTGACGCCTCGTTTGGTGATGCGGTCACACAGCAATTTGTCAACGAAATGGCTGCCGCGAATCTGGATTTTGTGCTTCATCTGGGCGATGTCGTTGACGAAACCGAATGGGGCGTCGATCCATACGTGTCGTATGCCGAGAAGTTCTATACCCCCTTTGCACCGCTCCTGCAGCAAATGCCGGTGTATACCGTGCCGGGCAACCACGATTACGATGCCGATATCCGCTACAACGATGAACCGTTCTATTTCACTGCCTTTCCGCCTGCCCCGCCGATGGCAGACCGCCAGTTCTACGCCCTTAGCTATTACGACGTGCGCTTCCTCTTACTGGATGCCGTGGCGATGTGGGGCATGCCTGGACGGGCGGAACAGGACGCCTGGCTGGCGGAGCAATTGCAAGACACACAAACCACCACCATTGCCGTGTTCCACATCGCACCATTCAGTTCCAGCAGCGTACATCCTGAAGATAGCGCCCCCCTGCGCAATTTTTGGGTGCCGCAATTCGAGTCCGCCAACGTGCCGCTGGTGCTTTCGGGGCATTTTCACCATTACGAGCGTTTACTGGTGAATGATATTCATTACATCGTAGCCGGCAGCGGTTCCGCCGTTACCTACGCGCTGGGGCAACATCTACCTGAGAGTCAGTTCGTGCGCCGCGTTTCCAGTTATGTGCTGCTGGAGATTGACGAGGATACCATCTACTTGCAAGCCATCGATATTGACGGTGATATCATCGATGAAATAACCATTGCAAGGTAATCTTCAAACTTACTACCCCCACAAATTAGGCTATGGGCGAACAAGCAGGGAAGTTATTCCCTTTTTTCCTTGCGTGGTGCCAATGCGCTCATGCCAGCGCCAAGTAAGAACACAAAGCCCAGCACCGCCGCGATCACGATCACGAACGGCAGCTCCAGTTGCAGGAAGGAGGGCAGAATGGCAAGGAAAAAACCCGCCGCCAGGGTCAGTCCCAGTTGTTTGAGGTGGTGGTCTTCCATCTGACGCTGATTATGAACCACGTCAAATTGTGATAACTGGTATTCAAACCGCCCCAGGTTCCAGGCAGCCAGATTCAACACCAGCAACACCGCCAGCCAGGGCAGAGCAATCCCCTCAATCGCGCCATACAGTATCAACACCACGAACAGGATGAAGAAAACAGTGTGCAAATCTGTTTTTCCGCGCAGGATCATTGCCAGCCACAACACAGCGGTGACAGCGCTGGCAATGAACAGCACCGTCAGATTGGCGAACGCCCCCAGCACAGTGAAAAGCGCGCCTAACACAAACACCAGCGCCAACAGGATGATTTTCATGCGTGTGAAGGTGATCTGCTTCATACCAGGATCCTCCCGCGGCGGATATTGGGCTGCAGGGTGTGCAGCGACCGCTGCAGGGTGCTGTTCAGGCTTTCACCGGTCTCCCAATCGACCACCTGCACCCCGATCTGGCGCAGCTGCTGCAGCATAAATGTGCGTTCTGCAATGGCAAAGCGATAACCGAGGGAATCATTGTCCCCGCGCGCCTTTGCGATGAACTTGATCGGGTTGGGGCTGATCAGCATGACACCATACCCGCGCATAACCATTTTGCGGATGTAGGGAATGTCCTCACGCACGATGGGGCTGATCAGTATGATCTGGCTTTTGGGCGCAAAGAAACGCACCGGCAGGTTGTCAAAGTTGGTCAGGGCGAAATTCAACACTGGCGTCACCGCGGAAACAGTGTCCAGTATACGGCGCTGCTGCAGCCGCCCATAGCCCGGGAACACGCGCTGCTTGCCAGAGCCATACACCAGCAAACTGACGCGATGGCCGTCGCCGATGAACAATTCCGCCAGTGATGCCGCCGCACTGACACTGTTCTCAAAAATCGAATCCTGTCCGGCAGCCAGGTTGACATGCTGGCGCGCATCCAGAATGATGCCCACATCTGCCACCTGCTCCTGCTCAAAGATGTTGGTATACAGGGTCTGGTTGCCGCGTTGTGACACCTTCCAGTTGATCTTGCGCAAAGAATCGCCCGGCTGGTATTCACGGATGGTCAAAAAATCAAGGCCAGAACCGCCGCGCCGCGAAGGAATTGAACCGGCAAAGCCATGCGTTTGCGGTGGGTGAATGCGAATCGGGCTGAGGGTTTCTGCCTGCGGGTAAACCAGCACCGGTACCGCATCGCTGTGCAGCGCTTTCCACTCAAATCCCCCCAATGGCTGCGTCAATGCCAGCTGTGTCAGGAACTGGTTGTAGCGCCCGCGGCTGGCTTGCAGTGTATATTCCAGTGCCAGGCTGTCGCCTGAAGGCAGGTACGCCAGCACCTTCGGCGTGCCTTTCAGCACGCGCATACCCTCGAAAATGGTTTCACTCACCACCAATTCGGGAATATCAGCGCCTTGATTGGTGATCCTGACCTCAATGTTGAGCGGTTCATTCTGCCGCGCGCGTTTTGGCGAGACTTCATGTTCAAAGCGCAGCCGCGGCGCTGCCGGGCGGGTCATGATCGACACGATCGCCATCACCAGAAACGGCGCTGCCAGCGCGATCAACTCGCCTGACAATGTGATCATGCCAGCCAGTACGAACAGCAGCGTGAACAGAAACAGGAGGAACAGGGGGGGTTTCATCAAAATATCAGGCTTATAGCGGCGCGTTGATCACCGGCACCGGCGTGGAATGAACAATTTCTTCAATGACGCCTTCAGCAGCATTGGGCATCGCCCATAAATCAGGGTCAAGGATGATGCGATGGCTCAACACCGGCTCAACAAAGCGGCGCACATCATCCGGCAGTACATAATCACGCCCATAGATCGCCGCCCAGGCGCGTCCCAGTTTCAACAGCGCCAGGCTGCCGCGTGGGCTGGCGCCCACCGCAATCTTACGGTTCTGGCGGGTGCGCTGGATCAAGTCCACAATGTATGATTCCACATCTACATCCAGGTAGACATTCTCAATGTCCTGTTTGGCTTGCAGGAATTGCGCGGCATCAGACACCGCCGCCAGGTGAAAATCATCTTCACGCCGTTGACGGCGCCGGGCAAGGATCTCAGCTTCCTGTTCGCGGGTCGGGTAGCCGATGGAAAGCTTCACCAGAAAGCGGTCCAGCTGTGCTTCCGGCAGCGGAAAAGTGCCTTCATATTCGATCGGGTTCTGCGTGGCGATCACGATGAAGGGTTCCGGCAGCTGCATGGTCACACCCTCAATGGTTACCTGGTGTTCCTGCATCGCCTCCAGCAGGGCTGATTGTGTGCGCGGCGAGGCTCGGTTGATCTCGTCCGCCAGGATGATGTTGGCGAAGATCGGCCCTTTGCGCAGCACAAAGGCATCTTCGGCACGGTCATAGACATACCCGCCGGTGATGTCGCCCGGCAGGAGGTCAGGCGTGAACTGGATGCGGTGAAAGCTCATCCCCAACACATCGGCAAATGAATTGGCGATCAGGGTCTTCGCCAGCCCGGGATAGTCTTCTAACAGCACATGGCCGCCCGCCAGGAAGGCCGCGAAGATATTTTCGAGCACTTCCTGCTTGCCGACCACGGCGTTGGAAATCTCTTTGAACACCTTTTCACTCAACTGCGGCACAATCGAGGGCTGGGAAGGTTTGGCTTGATCACTCATTGTAGGAAATCTCCAATCGTTGTTCAATAAAGGTTAATACCGCGTCGACCTCTGCCTCAATGGCTTCGGTGGCGGCAAAATAGCTATACTCTTCAGGGCGAAATATCAGGCGGATACGATAGACCAGCTCTTTGAAAAAGCTGCGCCTGGGCAGGCTGCTTTTAAAGCGACGGTCCAACAAAAGCGCACGTATATGCGCCGGCAGATCCAACTCATCCGCCAGCACCATGCGTTCAACCTCATATACATCGCAGTGCTGCTGGTTGGCGAGCAGGTCAAGGATGAACTTGCGCGAGGAGCGCATCAGTTCTTCATGCGCAAAATGGCTGCGGTGCAAGTTGTTGCAAATACGGTTCCAGAAATCATAGCGTGAGGTCATGCTGCTGCCATAGCGCTTTTCGGAAACATAGGCAGATTCCTTCTGTTTTTGAAAGGTGACGACCAGACGGTAGATAGCCACACCAGTGAATATCAACAGCACCAGCACCAGATACAGCAATTGTGGAACAGCCCCCAGAGCATAATCGATCAGGATTATCATGCTGTAGATGGGCAGGATTATATTGTCGCTGACGAACTCCCAGAATACAACCGTCAACCCCCCCACCACCAGCAAAGTGGCAGCGATGGCAAGGAATAGCGGGAAAAGGTCGCGCTCTTCGTTCATGCGGCCTCCTTCAACGCTGCCAGGTGGCGAACGGCATCCACCAGGTCGGTCAATGCCTGCACCGCCACGCTCTCTTCAGAGGGTGCCGGCGCGCGGTTGCTGTAACGGGCGCGTTCAAACAATTTGGTCAGGTCATCAATCGGGCGATACGGGATGCCCTTGTCGATCAGGTAATCCTCAAAATCACGCGCGGTCATCGAACCACTGCGCCTGACTTCCAGTTCTTCGCTGACAGTGCGGTTCATCTCATAATAACACTGCAGGATGGTGGAATTAAAATCCGCTCCAGCGCGCAATTTATCGATGGCATCCTGCGCCTGTTCCGCCACCTGGTCAAGCGCGCTCATGCGCCTTCGGCGCTGGCGCTCCACGTAAAGGTAGATGCCGGCCACGATGGCAACCATCAACCCCACCAGCAGGATGATAACCAGGGTATTCACCCAGGCCGGGGCTTCTTCCGGCATCTCCGGCACTGGTTCGGCATCCGGGTCTTCAAACGGGAACTCAAACGGATTGCCGCCCATTTCGGCCTGCTCCTCTTGCTCCCACTCCTGCGGGTTTTCCTCAGGCTCATTCAGCAGATTGAGGAACACGAACAACATCGCAATGATGAGGATGTTGGCCAGAAGACGGCGGCGGCCTTCAGGGCTGAACAAAGATTGGATAATATAAATCGGCAGAGCCACCAGGGTCAACGCCAAAAAACCGCGCATAATGGCTTCAAAAACCTCTCCGCTGGTCGTAGGGGGGTTTTCTTCCAATATCCCGCCCGCATCCTGCTCAGCAACCGGGACCGTATAGCCTTCCTGCAATTCCAGTTGGCTGACACTGACCGCCAGCAGCACCAACACAATCACTGCGGCTGCCATGATGATTAAAATGCGAAGCGAAGGTCGGTTGTCTTTTGGTGAATGCATACTGGTTTAGTCTATCATAAATATTTGGTTTATTTCTATATGACGGCTGTCATGATATTGGTCATCAGCTGACAACAATCTTAAAAATATGTAAATTCGCCGGATCATCCCTTGATTGTAATACTTATCTGTGGTAAATTGTAGCATGATATATTTTGATATTGAAGTAATTTCGGGAGGATTCCCATGCACAAATTGATCAATCCAGAGGAAATGGGATGGCCGCTCAGCACCTTCATTGTGATGAGCCACACCTTGCGCCATCTGCACAACAAGTTGGAAAACAGCGGCGGCTACGGCGACCTGACCCGTTCGCAATTCTATACATTAATGACCCTCGAACATCAAGCAGGCATGCCCCTCAGCCAGATCAGCGAGCGCATCAGCCGCAGCCCCGGCAATATGACCCTCGTGATCGACAACCTTGAAAAAGAAGGTTTGGTGGAGCGCCAGCGCTCACAGCAAGACCGCCGTGTGGTGGTTGCCGCGTTGACCGAAAGCGGCCGTCAGCGCATCGAACAGGCCCGCCGTGCCCACCGTACTGCCGTGGAACGTGAACTCAGCACTCTGACCGATCAGGAATTGCAGCTGCTGACTGAATTGTTTGAAAAAATTAACCCCGGACTGTGTGAAAACGCACAGAACCAACAAAAAGCCTTGAAAACAGAATCTTAGGAGAACAAATTTATGGGTGCATTAGGAAAAGTATTCAGATATTTGAAACCATATTGGAAACTGGTGCTGCTGTCGATCATCATGCTGCTCATCGTGGTCGCTTTTGACCTGTTGATCCCACGCCTCACACAGCGCGCTATCGACGAGGGCATCAACGCCGGCAATCTGCAAATCGTCATCAGCAGCGCCCTGCTGATGTTGGGTGCTTCGCTGCTATCGGCATTATTCGCCATCATCAACTCAACCGCCTCGATCGTAGCATCGCAGCGCTTCAGTCATGACCTGCGTGAAGCCCTCTTCAGCAAAATTCAACGGTTTTCTTTTGGCAACCTTGACCATCTCGGCACCGGCGAACTTCTCGTCAACCTCACCAGCGACATGAACATGGTGGAGATGGCAGCCCGCATGCTCATGCGAATCGCCACGCGCGCGCCCCTGATGATGTTTGGTGCGCTTTTCATGATCTTCCGCACCAGCACCTTCCTGGGGTATCGCGTATTGATCATCATGGGCGTGGTGGTGGTGCTGATCGGCTTCCTCATCCCACGGCTGCAAAAGCTGTTCACCAGTGTGCAGCAAAAGTTGGACAAACTCAACACCGTACTGCAGGAAAATTTATCCGGCATGCGTGTGGTCAAATCCTTCGTACGCCAGGACTACGAAAGCCAGCGTTTCGAAACCGCCAATGAAGATTTTACCAAACTCAATATCACCACCGGGCGATTAATGGGCGGGTTGTTCCCCCTGTTGTTCTTCATCCTTAACATCGGCATTGTGATCGTGGTCTATTCCGGCGGCAACCAGGTCATTCAAGGCAACCTGACGCTGGGTGAGATGATTGCCTTCCTTAACTACCTGGGCATGGTCATGTTCCCCTTGCTGTTCCTTGCCATGATTATCGGTATGCTGGCATCTGCCGGCGCGTCTGCCAAACGCATCTGGACAGTACTCAGTGCTGCTGAGGAAGTCGTGGACCGCCCGAACGCGCAGGAGATGCCCGCCATAAAAGGCCAGGTGGAGTTCAAAAATGTATCTTTTTCCTATCGTGCCAAATCCGAAAACGGCGACATCAAGCACGGCGATCCGGTGTTGAAGAATATCAATTTCTCGGTTAAACCCGGCGAGACGGTCGCCATTCTGGGCGCTACCGGCTCCGGCAAGACCAGCCTGGTGAATCTGATCGCGCGCCTGTACGAGGTCACCGAAGGAGAGGTGCTGATCGATGGCATTGATGTGCGTGATGTCACGCAAGAATCGCTGCAATCGCAGATCGGCATTGCCCTGCAGGAAGCGATCCTGTTCAGCGGCACCATTGGCGACAATATCCGCTATGGACGGCCGCAAGCCAGCGAGGAAGAGATCCAACGCGCTGCCCGTGTGGCGCAGGCGGAAGATTTCATCAACAGCTTTGCCGAAGGGTATGAATACCATGTGGGCGAACGCGGCGCTAACCTGTCGGGCGGGCAGAAACAGCGTGTATCAATCGCGCGTGCCGTAGCCATGGATCCCGCCATCCTGATCCTGGACGACTCCACCAGCGCGGTGGATGTGGACACCGAAGCCCGCATCCAGGAAGAAATGGCAGAAGTACTGAAAGGGCGCACCTCTTTCATCATCGCCCAACGAATCAGCACCGTACTCGGCGCCGATAAGATCATCGTGCTCGAAGATGGAGAGGTCTGTTCAGTCGGCAATCACCAGGAATTAATGCAACGGTGTCCGGTCTATCGCGACATCTACACATCACAACTCGGAAATGGAGGAGTAAACAATGACAACCGCAACTAAAAGCTCCCGCAGCAGCTCAGCCCCACGGCGCGGGCCAGGACGCGGACCCGGTTCCATGCCCATCGAAAGCGTAAAGGATTTCCGGCAAACCACCCGCCGTCTGTTCAAATATTTTGCCAAATTCAAATGGGCGTTGATCGTCACTGTTTTCCTGGTGATTGGTTACACCCTATTAGGGCTGGTCAATCCCATCCTGTTGGGCAGGGCGATCGATGTCAACATCCTGCAAAGTGATCTGGAAGGGCTCAGGCAGACGGCAGTGTTGATGCTGGTGGTATTTTTCTCCAGCGCAGCGCTGCAATTCACTGCTTCCTTCATCATGGCCAGTGTGTCGCAACGCATGCTCAAACAAATCCGCACCGAATTATTCGGCCATCTGCAAAAGTTGTCATTGAAATTCTTCGATGAAAACCAGGCCGGCGACCTGATGAGCCGCCTCACCAACGACATTGACGCCATCAACCGCGCCATTTCGCAAAACATCACCCAACTGATCGGCAATCTGCTGACTGTGGTGGGGGTGGTGATTGTCATGATTACCCTGAATCTGTGGCTGACACTGGCAGCCATGATCGTCACTCCGATCATGTTCTTCGTAACCGGGCGCATCGCCATCCTATCACGTAAAAATTTCCGCCGGTTACAGAGCGCTACCGGTGAGTTGAATGCCGTCATGGAGGAAACCATCTCTGGACAGCGCGCGGTCAAAATCTTCCGACAAAACAGATCATCCATGCAGCAATTCGGCCAGGCCAACGACGAAGTACGTAATGTCGGCATTCGCGCCCTGACCATCTCCATGGTTTTGATGCCGTTGATGGGCATCATGAGCAATATGGATGTGGCTGTCATCATCGGCATCGGCGGCTGGCTGGCGGTCAGTGGTATCGGCGGCGTAACCGTCGGCTTGATCGCCACCTTCGTCAACTACGTGCAGCGCTTCACCGAGCCGCTGCGCCACATATCAGAACTGTATAACTCGCTGCAATCTGCCCTGGCGGGCGCCGAACGTGTCTTCAAGATCCTCGACACCGAACCCGAAATGATCGACCTGCCGGATGCCCTTCCTGTGGATGACATTGCCGGAGATGTGCGCTTTGAAAACGTCAGTTTCAGTTATGTGGAAGATGTTCCGGTGATGAAAAAAGTCAATTTGCACGCCAAAGCTGGCCAGACCATCGCCCTGGTGGGTCCCACCGGCGCGGGCAAGACCACCACCATCAACCTGCTTTCACGCTTCTATGACATTGATGAAGGCGCTATCTACATCGACAATAACGAGATCAAGACCCTCAAGGTGGATGACCTGCGCCGGTCACTGGGCATTGTGCTGCAGGACAATTTTCTCTTCAGCGGCACCGTGATGGATAACATCCGCTACGGACGGCTGGATGCTACTGATGAAGAGGTCTATGAAGCCGCACGGCTGGCAAATGCCGAAACCTTTATCCACCGCCTGCCGGAAGGCTATAACACCCAGCTTTCTGAACGCGCCAGCAACCTCTCGCAGGGACAGCGCCAACTGCTCTCCATCGCGCGCGCCATCCTTGCCAACCCCAAGATCCTGATCCTGGACGAAGCCACGTCATCTGTTGACACCCGCACCGAGAAGCACATTCAGGAAGCCCTGCTGCGCCTGATGGAAGGGCGTACGGCTTTCGTCATCGCCCACCGCCTGAGCACTATCCGCAATGCGGACCAGGTGCTGGTGGTCAATGACGGCGAGATCATCGAACGCGGCACCCACCATGAATTATTGGCGCTGCGCGGGTTCTATTACAACCTGTATATGAGCCAGTTCAAAGGCAAAACCATCGAAGAATTGGAAATAGCGCTCGGTTAAATGCCTTGTTTGGTTGGCGAATAATACGTGAAAACCCGGTTTCTTCCAACGCGCAGCGGCGGGGAACCGGGTTTGGTGATTAATGCCGCGAATGTGCCATGCTGCGCCTTTATCGCTGAGCACGATTAGGCGACTGAATCCTGAGTTCCTTGTTTTGTTGATCCATTTGCCGCCCCTGTTTTTCTACCGGTGACATCCCATCATCTGTTTTGGTCTGACCATTTTTCCTTTTCCCTGTGACGAACACTTTCTTAAATAACAATCATTAAACCGCGTTCCTTGTTATAAAGCCGACACAGAGTCCATCTTGTAAACTCCGTGTCGGTCCTAACTTCTTTTGCGGACAGGGTCAAGCCCTGTCCCTACCGTGATTCATTGATTAATTGCGGAAGATGCGCACACGCCGGTTGGGCTCCTGGCCGTAAGAATGCGAGACCAACTCCGCCTGGCGTGCCATCTCATGCTGAATGCGGCGGATATTGGCAGGCGCTGGCGGCAGATCCACCCAGCTCTCGCCATTCAACACCGATTTGATGGCATTCTCCGTCATCTGCATGACATCTTCTTCGTTGGGCAGGCTGAAGTCGACGTAGGACAGGTTGAACATCTCCACCAGTGCTTTTTCCATCTGAGCAATGGTGTTGGCGCGCAAGATGTAGATGGGCATGCCGCTGCTCTCTGCGTCCATCACCGCCTGTTGGCGGCTGCGGTAGTAGGAGCGCAGGGTGATGAACACCTCGGCTTCTTCCACATGGCGCGTCAGGACGGCAGGCACCCCCAGTTGTTGGGCGGCCTGGGCGAGACGGTTGCGTGCCACACCGTAGGCGTAGATGTGTATGGGCTTCAGAGCGGATTTACTGCCGCCTTTCTTTTTGGCGGCAGATTGCCCCGCTGGCGCTTCCTGGTCGCTGATATGCACCGGTGCGCTGCGTTGTGCCGGCGCTGCTGCCGGCCTGGTGCCGCGGCCGGTACCGTTGCGCGAAAAGCCCTGCGTACGGTTGCCATCTGAGGGAGCGATGCGAGTTTTCTCGATGGAGAATGTGCCATCCTCGCGCCGTTGGCGCAATTCGGGCTGCAGCGGGTAGCCGCGCACCAGTTCATCCACCGCGGTGGAAACATCCGGGTGCACAATGAAGGTGTCGCGCTGCTCGATTTCGATGACGACATCAAAGGTGGGCGGGGCGCGGCGTTCCAATACCGTTTTCTGGGTGCCGCGGCGGCGGGCTTCTTCATCTGACAGCGTGACCGACTCAATGCCGCCGATCAGGTCAGACAGGGTGGGGTTAAGCATCAAGTTGTCGAGGGTGCGGCCATGGGCGGTGCCGATCAACTGCACGCCGCGTTCCGCAATGGTTCGGGCGGCAGCGGCTTCCAGTTCACGTCCGATCTCGTCAATGACGATCACTTCGGGATTGTGGTTTTCCACCGCTTCGATCATGACTTCGTGCTGCAGGATGGGTTTGGCAACCTGCATGCGACGCGCGCGTCCCACCGCGGGGTGGGGCACATCGCCGTCACCGCCGATCTCGTTGGAGGTATCGACGATGACCACGCGCTTGGTTTCTGCCAGCACACGCGCAGCTTCACGCAGCAGGGTGGTCTTGCCCACGCCGGGCGCGCCCAGGATCAGCACAGACTTGCCTGATTCGACCAGGTCCTGGATGATATCCAGCGTGCCATACACGGCGCGGCCCACGCGGCAGGTCAGGCCGACGATATCGCCGCGGCGGCTGCGGATGCTGGAGATGCGGTGCAGGGTGCGTTCGATGCCGGCGCGGTTGTCATCGTCAAATTCGCCGGTTTTGGCGCAGACCGCATCGATCAACTCGCGGGTGACTTCCTGATCGCTTATCTGGTTTTCACCCTGGGCGTAGCGCGCGAATGGCATCCGCCCCAGGTCCATGACAATCTCGATCAGGTCATGGGCGTGATTGGCGCTGCGGATGGCCTGTTCGTATTCAACTGGCAGAATGGATAACAGTTCTTCCAGATTATCAGTTATTTGTGTTTGTTTTTTACTCATATCTCACGTTTCGTTAGCAAAATGCTCCTTTTAAATTTTGTGCAGCCACACCGCAATCACCAGAGGCGGAAGGCTTCTGGCAGAGGGTGCATCAGGGTTCAGGCAGGTTGAATCAGATCAACAGTCATCACCTCCCTGCCCCTGGAAATGACTGGGACGCATGCGTACCTTTTCGAGGGATCGCATGGCGGTCTCCATTTCCGGCAGCCTGAGCGGCTGAGCGAGATATCGTACCATCAGGCTGCGCAGTGATACCACTTCAGCCTGTAGTTTGTAAAGGATGGCTTCTAACCAGCCCTGATAGGAAGGCACCGCTACGAAGACCGGGCGGCCCATCAGGGGGAAGTAATGCTGCAAGGATTGATAGAGAATCCTGCCAGCGTCATCCTGGATGGCGGGGTGCAGGGTGGGTTTCAGAAAAATGCCGGCAGGCCCCACCACGGATTCCATGTAGCCCAGGATTTCGCCTTCCTGCCAAAAGACCATGTCGGGCATGGCGGCGGGCAGCAGCGGTTGGGCTGCCTGCACCAGTGGCGGCGTGAGAGAGGCGTACAGGTGACGGATGCCAATCAGGTCGTTCTCGATGGTGGCACTCCAGGCGCTTTCTAATTGGCGGTGGAAGGTGACCTGCGGCGGCAGGTTCCAGATGCGCAGGCGGTCATAGGTGCGGAAATGCTGGTCTTTCAGGCTGGAAAAAACAGCATCACCCACCTCAACATCAGCGCGCACACACACCGCGCCTTTTTCGCCAGCCTGTTTGCAAAGCCCCTCTATTAATAATTTCATGGCGTTGGCGGTAGCATGCGTATCGGGGGCGAGAAAATTTAACTGGGCAGTATGGCTGTCAGCATCCATGCTCAGTTGTCCCAGCAATTTGCTGCGCGAAAAAGGCTCGATCTCGATGCCCAGGAAGGCATTGCGTTCTGGGCTGAGTTGTTCGAACAGCAGCGAGGTACCGAGTAGATGACCGCCGCGCGTGTAGGTATAACCGCAATCAAGGGTGATAACCTGATGGCGGTAATTGTACAGCGCGGTCAGATCCTGTAAATGAAACTGGCGCATACCTGATTGATCGTTTCTTCCATTTCGTTAACTATACCGTCGGGTGTCCTGTTGAATCACCCGCCATAGCCTGATTGTATCATGGGGCAAGAAAAGCAATGATAAGAAAATTGTCAAGGAACGGTTAGGTGGGGATGTGCCTATCACTTACTCACTCAACTATCCCTCTGCAGCAACCAAAACCGCCCACTTCACGTATATAATACAGTGAATGATCTTTGAAGGAGAGAAACGATGGAAGAAAACAAATTTTTTGACGAGATGGATGAGAATGCGGAAGAAGTCGAAAAGGACTTCGAGCGGGTAGAGGAAGAAATCGAAGCCGGCTTTGAACGCGTCGATCGCGAGATAGACGAAGGTTTTGACCGGGTGGATGAATCCCTTGAGGGCGGCCGCCCTTCCGGCAAGGAAATTGAGGAAAAGATCAACAAGGTCGGCACCGAATTAAGCCGCGCCGCGCGCAAGGTGGAAGAAGCTTTCGAAGAAGCATTTGATAGCGATGGGGATAACCATGGGGACAAGCCCCTTGAACCTGTGGATATCCAGCGCAAAGCTGTGGACAAGCGGCGCGCAAAAAGCAGTCAGGCGGTTTTTTGGGGGCTGGCGCTGATCGCGGTAGGCGTGGTGGTTATCCTGCAGCAGATGGGTTTCATCGGTGCCGGTTTCAAGTGGTGGGCAATCTTCATTCTCGTGCCTGGTTTTGCTTCGCTCAGTGGTGCGCTGTCAATGTTTGTGCGCCGGCGGCGCGTGAGCAGTTCTGTGCGTTCGATGCTTGGCAGTGGGTTGATCATCACCACGGTGGGATTCATGTTCCTGCTCAACCTGTCATGGAGCTTGTACTGGCCGCTTATGCTGGTGGTGTTCGGCTTTTCGATCTTTCTGAACGCCTTCACCGACCGCCACGCGCATAAGAGTGTGGTTTCGCGCTGGTTTGATCAATTCGGCTGGTGGGTCGGTTTGTGTGTGATGGGGCTGGGCACTGCCTTTCAATTGCATAGCCTGAACTTGTTCTCCGTGCAGGACTGGATGGGGGTTGGCTCCGGCTGGTGGGGAGCGTTCCTGATGCTTCCAGCGGCCGGTGGGCTGATCCATGCCCTGATCATCATCCTGAGCACCAAACGCTTCCCGTTTCCTGCCATTTTGCTGGCGGTTGCCGGCATTGCCAGCCTGACCATCGGGCTGGTGGCATTGCTGGGACAAAACTGGAATCTGATCACGCCCGTCATCATCGTCGGCACGGGGCTGGCAATCATTTTGGGTGAACTGCTCAGCCAGGTAATCGGCAAGAAAAAATCCCCCCCGCAGGAATAACCATTTACCCAACGGGGCATTCAAGAATGTAGAATTTGGTCACGTAGTGGCGGTAGATCTACCGCCGCTACGCGTTATACACAAAATTGTCTTGCCTTCGTATATTGACGTAATATGCGGGTGGTGACTGTCAGAACAGGATCGTCAACAGCAGGCTGAGCAGCATGGCACCGCCTGCCAGCGCCCATAGGGTGCGCTCGGTGGTGGAACCGAACAATTCCTGCAGTGCTGCGGCATAGTAGTTAACCGAACTGGTGCGGGCGCGTACCATGCTGTTGCGCGGCCGTTTGTCCAACGGTGCGCTGCCCAGCAGGGCATCCTCGAACATCTCGATCGATTCCGGGCGGTCGTCGGGGTGCATGGCAAGCCCCCACAGGATGGCCTGTTCGCTGCGGAAACTGACCTTGGGATTGATCTGGGTGGGCGCTGCCAGCAAGCCTTCAGTCAGGAAGCGCTCTCGCGCCACCGGCGGGGCGGTGTTGGTCAGCAGGTGATAGAGCGTGGCAGCAAACGAATACACATCGGAGCGCACATCGGTGTGGGCGTTGTCGCCGCCGTATTGCTCCAGCGGGGTGTAGATGGCGGTGCCCTGTCCCTGTACGATGGTGATGGTGACTTCGCCCGGCGCAGCTACCTTGACCAACCCGAAATCAACCAGTTTGAGCAGCCCTGAGGGGGTTACCTTCAGGTTGGAGGGTTTGATGTCGCGGTGCAGGATGGGCGGGTCCTGGCTGTGCAGGTAACTGAGCGCATCTGCCAGTTGACTGGCCCAGTTCAGTACCAGATCCTCCTCAAGGAATTCGTTTTGTTGACGCGCTTCCACCATGAGCGTGCGCAGGTCTTTGCCCGGCACATAGTCCATCACCAGGTATTCGCGGTTTTTGATGGTGAAGAAGTCAGACACCTTGGGCAGGTTGGGGTGGTCGAGGCGCGCCAGCACGGTGGCTTCGCGCATGAACTGATCACGCGCTTCCTGCAGCAGTTCTTCAGGCAGGGAGCGGTCGTGTTCGACTTCTTTTAAGGCGCACTGGCGCCCTTCCAGGCGCAGGTCATTGGCAAGATAGATACAACCGGCGCCCCCCTGGCCGATAATACGGTCAATGGAATAACGACCCCGCAGGACCGTTTCAATTTTAAGTGGAATCGGCATATTTTTCTTCTTCTTCGTTGCGCCGAAAAAACCACCGGCGCTTCATGTACCTGGAATCCAGGATTTTGTGCGATGTCAGGCCGGTTTGCGATGCGTATCTGTTGATTTCATTGGACAACGAAACAGCGGCGCCCTTATCAAACTGGCTGTAATTTGTTATTATTATACACTATACTTTAGATATTCTTCCTTTGCAGCTATCTCCCTGATGCTTCCATTAATACATGCTTAATCAAGGCGGAAGCGATCCTTCCTAACTGATCCAGGAGTGAAATGATGAACCCTATGAACGTTGAAAGTCCGATGTTGATTGCACAGGCAGGCCCGTTGAATGGTGAACGCTGGGAAATTGAGCATGAATTGAACCTGGGGCGCGATATTGACTGTGAGATCGTTGTTCCGGTGCGTGAGGTTTCGCGGTATCATGCCCGCATTGCACGCAATGAACGCGGGGTGCTGCTGGAGGACCTTGGCAGCAAGAACGGCACGTTCCGCAACGGCCAGCGCATCGAGGAGCCCGTGTATCTGCTGGATGGGGATATGATCCAGGTGGCGCTGGTACAGGCGTTTGTCTATCTTTCGTCTGATTCCACCCTGCCGCTCGATATCAGCGACCTGGGCGGACTGGCACGGCCTGGCTTTTCGGCTTTCTCGCAAGGCATCCTCAAAGTGGATCTGCGTGCGCGGCGTATTTTCGTGCGCAATCAGGAACTGGAGCCGCCGCTTTCGGGCAATCAATTCCGCCTGTTGGAACAGCTGTATGCCGCACCGGGCGAAGTGGTCACCCGCACCCAGTTAATCACGGCAGTGTGGGGTGAAGATGCACTGGGTATCTCGGAACAGGCATTGGACGCGCTGGTGCGCCGCCTACGCGAACGGCTGGCAGAACTGGAACCTGACCACGAATTTGTGGTCACGGTGCGCGGGCATGGGCTGCGCCTGGAGAACCCCATTGATGGCGAGGCGCTCACCCCGCCGGGTGAGGACTAAACGCAACTAAAACAGGGAGCCGATGGCTCCCTGTAATTTTTTACGGCGCAGGCCAGGCGATTATCACCGGCTCGGAAAAGCCGTGCTTTTCCACTGAGTAGATGCGCGCGGAGGAAGGGGCATGACAACCGGCCTCGTCGCGCACGGTGTAGGTGGTGACGAGATAATTGGGGAACGACACCGGCCACCATTTGTAGAGCCCGTCCTGACACACAAAGGCTTCAATCAGATAACCGCGGTCGTCATCTTCCGTCATCCACAGGGCGTCCCAGGTGATGGTGACTTCGCTGCCGTTGCGCGAGGCGCGCACGTTCTGCGGCGGGCCGTACATATTGCTGCCCACGCGTGACAGGTCCGGTTCGCGGTAATACAGCAGGCTGATGTCGCCGGTGACATCCAGTACACTGGGCGACGCCCAGCACCAGTAGCCGATCTTGTCGAGTTTGATGTGCAGCCAGTTGGAGTTAATATAGCGCCCGGTGACAATGCCGGTGTCGCCGGCATACATATCTGCGGCATGCAGGTAAGCGGTGGCAGGGCCGTAACGGCAATGCGCCTGCTTGTTGACCACGAACGAAGGAAAGGCGTAGGTGGGGGTCAGCGTGGGGGTGAAAGTCGGCGTGATGGTGGGGGTGTTGGTGACGGTCGGGGTCATCGTAGCGGTAGCGGTGGGCGTAGCCGTTGGCGTCGCTGTGGATGTGAAGGTGGCGGTGGGTGTGGTTGTGGGTGTGAAGGTGAAGGTTGCGGTAGGGGTTTTTGTCCACAACTCAGCTGTGGCGGTTTGCGCCAGAAAAGCGCGCTGGGTGCGCTGCTGCTCTACTGCCTGGCAGCCAGCCGTCAGCAGGACAGCCAGCATCAGCATTGCGAGAAAAATCATTCGTTTGGATGGCATGCGTGTATTGTAGCACGCGCGAAAAAATCTTACCTCTACATTTTCGTTAATGGTGGGCATCTTTGAGAGGAAATAGCATGGAAGAAAGCAGGAACAAAGGTGGGGTGATACGGCAGGCGCGAACCAGTGAATTTTTGTTTAAATCCAATCATGTTCTAACACAAGCCCATTACGATAGTATCAAACAGAAAATGATCCGGCGGCAAAGCAAATGAACCCAAAACTGGCAGAACTGACATCCGAATTGAAAACTGTATTTTCCGGCAAGGGCGGGCGTATCCTTGACACCATCTTCCCATTGCTGTTGTTCGTTATCATCAACCAACTAACCACCCTGGAATGGGCGCTTGCCCTGACCGTGGGGTTGGCTGTGGTGCTGACCGTCGTGCGCCTGATGCAGCGTCAAACGGTCTGGTATGCCCTGGCAGGCCTCGGCAGTGTCGGATTGGCAGCCTTGCTGGCAGCTCTCAGCGGCTCACAAACGGCCTATTTTCTGCCCGGGTTGGTGTCCGGCGGTTTGACGATTGTGGCCTGTGTGGTCAGCATCCTGCTGCGCCGCCCGCTGGCGGCATGGTCCAGCCATATCACACGCGGCTGGCCGCTGCCCTGGTACTGGCATGGGCGCGTGCGTCCCGCCTACAGCGAAGTGACCGCCTTTTGGGCAATCGCGTTTGGGCTGCGGCTGGCGCTGGAATTTGTCCTGTTCCGTCAGGCAGACCTGACCGCCCTGGGGGTCATCCGCCTGCTGATGGGTTGGCCCTATACCATCCTGGTGCTGGTCCTCAGCTATCTGTACGGCCTGTGGCGACTGCGCAAGCTGCAAGGCCCCAGTGTGGAGGAATTCAACAACCAGGCAACGCCACCCTGGCAGGGACAACAACGCGGCTTTTAATAGGAACCACCCTCCCTAGCCTTCAGCCATTGCTCAATCGTAGGTATACTTGGTAGAGGTGAAGACAGGAGTGTGAGCATGGATAAACGCGATGTCATTCTGGATGTCCTTGAAGGGCAAAAACCGCCCTATGTGCCCTGGCAGTTCTCTTTCACCCACGAGGCTGCACAGAAATTGTCTGCCCATTTCGGCAGTACCGATCTGGACACCCTGGTCGGCAATCATTACGCCGGATTTGGCAGCGGGGTGGGCTTTTTCGAAGACCTGGGCAATGACCATCTGCGCGACGGTTTCGGTGTGGTGTGGGATCGCTCGGTGGACAAGGACATCGGTGTGGTGGCAGACCCGCCTTTAAAGGAAGCATCATTGCAAGGCTATGCGTTCCCTGACCCGCTGGCGCCGCATTTCTTCGAAGGCATGGCAGCAGGCGTGAGGCGCGAACAGGAGCGATTCCGCATCTTTTCCATCGGTTTTTCGTTGTGGGAGCGCGCCTGGACACTGCGCGGCGGCATCGACAAACTGATGATGGACCTGTATGACGCACCGGATTTTGTGGATGACTTGCTGACCACCATCACCGATTACAACATCACCCAGGCGCAACAAGCCATGCAGTATGACATTGACGCCGTTTATTTCGGCGACGACTGGGGCATGCAGAAAGGTTTGCAGATGGGCCCGCGCTTGTGGAGGCAATTCATCTACCCGCAGCTGAGGCGCATGTATGGGGCGGTGAAAGCCGAGGGCAAGTATGTCTTCATCCATTCCTGCGGCGATGTGGATGAATTGTTCGACCTGCTGATCGAGATCGGTCTGGACTGCTTCAACCCCTTCCAGCCGGAGGTGATGGATGTGGCAGCCCTGCTGCGGCAGTACCGCGGGCGGCTGGCGTTCCACGGCGGCCTTTCCACCCAGCAAACACTGCCCTACGGCACGGTGGAAGAGGTGCGCGCTGAAACCCGCCGCCTGCTGGCACTGGGACGCGAAGGCGGTTTCATCCTCTCCCCGGCGCACGCCGTCGAAGGTGATGTACCGCTGGAGAACATGCTGGCCTTCATAGAAGAAGCGCAGGGGCAGTTATAAGCCGGCACACTGCTGGATTACAATGACCGGTTTCGCAAGTAGCACCTGTCTGTGAGCATAGGACTGCCAGGAGATTTTCTCATTTTCGATTGGCGCTTGTCCGTTATAATCAAGGTGCTATGTTTGGAGCTGTATCACATGCTCATTCATCAGAGGAAGTGAGAGAGATATGAACGAAACGGTGTATGAACAACTGGCAGCCGCGCTGAATCGCATGCCGCAGGGTTTTCCGCCTGCCGCTGACGGCAGCCACCTGCGCATTTTGGAATCTGTCTCTTATAC